>OGYI01000122.1_pt1 | contig 94807 bp, 81 predicted proteins | sample 1576521 | NCBI WGS metagenome assembly OGYI01 (sample SAMEA3541484, study PRJEB24748) | human gut metagenome | biome: human gut; feature: human-associated habitat; material: faeces | place: China | collected 2012
GTAAAAAACGTGAGGAAAATTCTCTAGCTGCTCTTCCGATCGTTTATTTATTTTTCATCATATACTCAAAATCTACAGTTGGCCAACTACAAATTTAAAATTTTATAATCTTTTGCTGTTAATGTAAATTCCACTCCATCGCTTACATATACTTTATTGTTTTTATCTACAAAAACAGCCTTTGCATTATATTTCTTTAACAATTTCTGGCTTTTCTTTACTCCTAAACTGAAACATGCTGTAGATAGCCCGTCTGCGTTGAGTCCTGAATCGCAGATGATCGTGCAGGATCTGATGTCTGTTTTTACACTGTATCCTGTTTTGGAATCTAAGATATGGAAGTAGCGTTTGCCTGTCTTTTTATCTGTAAATGTTTTTTCATAATCTCCAGATGTTGAAATGCTTGTGCCGCTTTTGACTTTGATCCCTCCTAGGACTTCTCCGTCTTTGCCGTTTGGATCTTGGATCCCTACGTTCCAGTCGGAGCCGTCAGATTTTTCTCCATAAACTACAATGCTTCCTCCTAGGGCTACCATGGCTCCTGTGATTTCTTTGTCTTTTTTGATCATCTTGATGGCTTCGTCGGTTCCGATTCCTTTTCCATAGGCTCCAAGGTCTATCTTGGTATTTTTGTCGCATGCAAGGATTTCTCCGTTGTCTTTGACTGTGACATGCTGGCTGTTTTCTGACAGATCTCCGCTGATCGCTTTCTTGATCTTATTTGCATCTGGTACTTTGGGATCGCTTGATTCAAAATCCCAGAGTTTTGTTAATGCTCCGATCGTTGGATCTACCGTGTTTCTTCCGTCTGCATAGGAGTCCTGGCTGATCTTGATCGCTTGTTGTAACCAGTTTTTAAGATTCCCTGTGACTTTTGTTTTTCCGTTGTTTTGTTCTAATTCCTGATTGATTTTTGAGACTTGGGAACTTTTTAATCTCCATGACAATTGTTGTTTTTCAAGTTTCTTTTCCATGTCGATGATCTTTTGTTCTGTCTGTTCCAGATCATCACTTGTTCCATAGAGCGTAATGTTCGTTACAGTTCCCATTGCAAAATCTGTATGGCTGTATGATGTCGATTCCTTTTTGCATCCTGTCATCATAGATGGGATCATACTGATGCACAAGATACTTGCGATCGTTTTTTTCAATGTAAGTTTCATATTCTTTACTTACTCCTTCTTTATAAATTTACATACTGCCATCCATACTCTTTGTAAGCTTTGATCTTTAATTTATTCTGACTAACATATTTTTGTAAGACTTTCTTTCTCTGATTTTGTGTAACAGAATCCTTCATCATCCTTATTGCAACATCAGGATATCCTTTACATAACTTCCAGATTGATCTCTCCAGAGATTCTCCATCTTCTGCGTATCTTGTCTTGGTTACTCGATAGCCGTCTTTTGTTTTCTTCAGATACATGACCCCTGGATAACTTCCACCAGAGTAGTTCTTTAACAGGTTTCCATAGCGATAATATGTTTCACTCCAGAAGTTCGCATAAACTTCCGCTCCGGATTTTGTTTCAACAATCTTATAAATATTCAGCATTGGGATTGTGACAAGTCCTTCTTCTTTATCTTCGTCAGATCTCTTTTTTGTCTCATCAAAGACTGCCTTGATCCTTAAGTCTTTCCCTGTATATTCGTATTCTGGAAGTTTGGTATTAAGTTTTATTTTGTCGGATGTTTTAAGATTTACCATTTCACTTTGTATGTCTGGCTGGTTTTCTTTTCCTGATAAAGTATATAGTTTTAGGCCGTCTTTGTCTACCACTAACACCGATTGTTTCCTAATTCCTTTGGAATCTTTCCACTGATATGCATACTTACTTGCTGAAACATCCATTGCACGAATCTTATCTCCGATCTTTCCCGATATGCTGTCAGATTCTTTTTGTGTATATTTATGATCTTTGCTGATCGTCTGATACAATTTGTCTTTTTCACTGATCTGTTTGGATGGCGTGATTTTTGCAAGTTTCATGTTATCACACTGTTTGAGTGAATATACATAAATATTTCCGTTTACTTTTCCTTGTAATTGATTGTAAATGATCATCCATTTCTGATCTTTTGACACCTTTATAGCCGTCTCAAGTCCTGGATTTTCTTCATCTCCTTCACTGTAGAAATGATCACATCCGATTTTGTCAAGATCTACCGCAGCAATGACTTTCTTCTTTGTTCTATCATAGATCACACTTCCGACAGAGTTTGAAAATACGGCAAGGTTATCTGAGCAATACGACAATTCTATTCCTTCATTCTGAAACAACCTATTATTTTTTGCCCTGTAAGAAAGCCAGGCACAGATCTGTGCTGCAGATGCTGACTGATCTCTTTTTTTGATCGTTGCATAGACTTCATTTTTCTGTGCCTGACTACTCTTACCCTTCCCACACCCTGTAAACAACGATGCTGCCATAACAGCACTCATCAATAGTAAAGTACCTTTTCCACACTTTCTCATCTTTGTTCCTCCTTATTCTCTTATTGTCTCCTATCTTATTGTTTTCAACTTTATTATACAAAGAAAAAGCATCAAAAAAGAAAACAAAATCTTAAGATTCTTCTACATAATTCTTAAAGATTTTGTTTTCTTCTTGTATACATTATAATTCTATGATCTTGCCATCACAGATCGTATATTTTACTTTTCCTTTTAATTTCCATCCTGTAAATGGAGAGTTCGTTGCTTTGGATTTATATTCCTTGACTTCCCATTCTTCCTCTGGATCAAACAAGACAACATCCGCAGGTTTCCCTTCCTGCAATCTTCCTTGTTCCATATTATATAGTTTTGCTGGATTGATCGTCATCTTCTCCAGAAGCTGCATCATAGAAAGATATCCTTTCTCCACAAGTTCTGTGACTCCAAGTGCCAGCGATGTCTCGATTCCTGTAATGCCACTTGGTGCCTGATCTAATGGTTTGTCTTTCTCTTCTTTGGAGTGTGGGGCGTGGTCTGTCGCAATGATCTCGATCGTACCTTCCTGTAATCCTTTGATGATCCTCTGACGATCTTCTTCTGTTCGCAGTGGCGGGTTCATTCTTGCCAGTGTTCCGTATTTTAATACGGCCTCTTCTGTCAACGTGAAATGGTGTGGAGACGCCTCTGCGTAAACATTCGCACCTTTTTCTTTGGCTTCTTTCACGTAATCTACCGCAACACCAGAGCTGATATGCTGAATATCGACTTTCGCTCCTGTTTTGACTGCTAATTCACAGTCTCTCTTTACCATCATGGCTTCTGCCAGGTAAGAAGCTCCACCATAATTTAACTGTTCGGAGACTTTTCCCTGGTTCACTCCTGGCTGTTTAATATATGCAGGATCTTCTTCATGAAGACTGATCGGTACATCTAATTCTTTGGCTTTCTTCATGGCTTCTTCTACGAGCTTCTCATCCATCAGTGGAATTCCATCGTCTGTAAATCCACGAACCCCTGCTTCATAGAGTGCATCCATGTCTGTTAATTCTTTTCCTTCAAATCCTTTGGACACAGCTGCTGCCTGCCATACTTTGATCGGAAGTTGTTCACATCTGTCTTCGATCTCTTTGTAAATATCCACAGAATCCACGACAGGCTTTGTATTTGCCATACATACTACCGTCGTAAATCCACCAGCTGCTGCCGCAGCAGAACCTGTCTGTAAATCTTCCTTGTATGTAAATCCTGGATCACGGAAATGTACATGTACATCAATCAATCCAGGTGCTGCGATCATCCCGGAAGCATCAATGACCTGTTCGATGCCAGAGACATCATCTACCTTACCGATCTGTCTGATCCTATTCCCATCTAATAAAATATCTGTTACCTGATCGAATCCGCTTTCTGGATCCATCACTCTTGCATTCTTAATTAAAATCATCTCTGCCTCCACGATCATATGTTTTATTTTACCTGTTCTTTCACTGCTTCAGCGACAGTTTCTAAATTATCTTGTGTCAGTTCTTTTTCTGATTTCACGACAATAACATAGTTATTTCCGCTCTTTGATGTGATCGTCCCAAATGCATTGTATGCTGTCTCATCATCAATTTCTTTTGTCATTGGTACAAACGCTACTTCTTCTGTCTCGATCGTATCTCCGATCTCGTAATTATGTCCTTTTTCTTCCAGTGCCATTACCTCATTAGAGATTGTTTCATCTAGATCTTCTTCCATGATCTCCTCAGATTTTCCTTCACACTGCTGAATGCTGACATTCATTCCATTGACTTCAAAACTGTGATCAGAGGCTTTGGTCGTGATCTTCTGTTTGATCGCAAATCCTCCTGCTACAGATAAGCAGATTCCTACAACAGCTAAAAACTTTTTGTTAAAAATAATTTTTCTCATGGTTCTATCCCTCCTTGAATGCTGGCATTTTAGTCAGATATAGTATACCCTATTTTATAGATAAATTGCGAGCTATTTTTTTCTTAATTTTTTCTTTCCAAAAAATATTCCCTTTACCTGATAGAAAAGATTTTGTTTTTGTGTCTTCTCTTTTGGAGCAAGTCTTTTTGCTTCATTTAAAAAGTGGATCTGTGAATTCATATTATCTTCACGTTTTTTCTTAGTTGTATATTCTCCGTTGGAAAGCAGTACCTGTGCCTGAATGTTATCCTGCTTCATCACATTGATCATCTTCAGGATTCTTTGTTTTAACCTTGGATCATAGATTGGTGCTGCGACTTCAACTCTTCTTCTTGTATTCCTTGTCATCATATCCGCAGATGAAATATAAATCTCTGTATCATCTCCAACTCCAAATGCATAAATCCTTGAATGTTCCAGAAATCTTCCGACGATGCTTTCTACGCGGATATTCTCTGTCTTCCCTGGGATTCCAGGACGAATACAGCAGATTCCACGAATCAGCAGAAATATCGGAACTCCTGCATTTGACGCCTTCGATAACTCATCGATGATCTTACGATCTGTTAAAGAGTTCATTTTCATAAAGATCCCACATGGCTGAAAGCTTTCTGCTTTCATTTTTTCACGTTCGATCCTTTTTATGATCCCATCCTGAAGACTTGATGGTGCCACAAGAAGATGTTCATACGTTCCTTGAAGATTAAATGTTGCCATATTGTGAAAGAAAACAGATGCATCATGTCCAATTTCTTCGGATGCTGTCATAAGACTTAAATCAGTATATAATTTCGATGTACTTTCATTGTAATTTCCTGTTCCGATCTGTGTGATGTAATAAATTCCACGACTGTTTTTCTTCGTGATCAGACAAACTTTAGAATGAACTTTGAAATCTTCCATTCCATACATAACCTTACATCCAGCTTCTTCTAAGATTTCAGAATAATTGATGTTATTTTCTTCATCAAATCTTGCCCTAAGTTCCATTAATACAAGAACTTCTTTTCCATTTTCCGCTGCCTCACATAGATATTTGACGATCCTTGCCTGCCTTGCCAGACGATAAATGGTGATCTTGATAGAAAGAGTTTCTTTATCCTTTGCACTCTCTTTCAATAATTCAATAAATGTATCCATGCTATCAAACGGAAAGGATAATAATTTATCTTCTTCAATAATCTGTTTTGTCACACTGACTCCTGGAATAAAATCTCTGTTCAACGCTGGTACAAATGGACGATAGCAGCTATTTTTTCTCTCTTCTTTTGACACTTTATCTGTCAGCTTGTAAACATATTTTAAATCCAACGGCGCCTGGCTTTTAAAGATGTCCTGTTCTGAAATATTTAAACGTTCTGAGAGGTATTTTTTAATCTCTTTATGACGATTACCCTCAATTTCTAAGCGAACTGGTTTTAATCTGGCCCTCATCTTAATGATCTTCTTCATATGTGTACGATAATCATCCGTTGATTCATAAATCTCATCATCTGGATTGATATCAGCACTTCTTGTAATACATAAAACTGCCTTTTCTTCTACCGTATAATTCTCAAATAATTCATCGCAGAAATACAAAATGATGTCTTCTAAAAGTACATATCTTCTTCCTTCCCCCGGTAGAAAAATCATACGCTCCATCTCTTTTGGAAGTCCAATGATCCCAAAAGAGATCTTTTCTTTCTTCTTTAAGATCAATCCGATCTGCAATACTTTATTCGGAATATGAGGAAATGGATGCTGTTTCCCGATCACGATCGGAGAAAGTACTGGCAGTATCATCGCCTCATAATATGTTTTTAATTTTTTCTTTTCCTCTTTTTCTAATTCCTCGATCTGACAGCGTTTGATCTTCTTATCTGCTAGTTCTCTGGATACTTTTGCAAAGATCTGATCTCTTAATTCATACAGTGGTCTAACATGTTTTGCGATCTCATCTAACTGTTCTTCTGGGGTCAGATCCGAACGGATATCTCTGTGATTATCATGGATCAGACTCATTTCATGAATGCTGCCCACTCTGACCATAAAAAATTCATCCAGATTGTTCGTAAATATCTCTAAAAACTTCAGACGTTCAAAAATAGGAACGTTCTTTTTATCTGCTTCTCTTAAAACGCGCTCATTAAACTTCAACCAGGATAATTCCCGGTCCTGTGTGTAAGAAAAATCATAGTTTTTGTTCATCATCCTGCCCTCCATCATTCATTCTATTCCTTATGAAAAAATCCGGAGAGATATTGATATTCCCCCGGATTCTCATTCTTATTAATATGCAAATTTTTCTGCAAAATATGATTTCAGATCTTCGATCTTAACACGTTCCTGTTCCATTGTGTCACGGTCACGAACTGTAACAGCTCCGTCTTCTAAAGAATCAAAATCAAATGTTACACAGTAAGGTGTTCCAATCTCATCCTGTCTTCTATAACGCTTACCAATATTACCACGTTCGTCGAATTCACAATTATATTCTTTCGCTAATTCTTCATAAACCTTCATAGCACCATCACTTAACTTCTTAGATAATGGCAAGATACCGATCTTAACAGGTGCTAATGCTGGATGGAAATGAAGAACTGTTCTTGTATCTCCACCTTCTAACTCTTCTTCATCATATGCAGAACATAAGAATGCAAGTGTTACACGGTCTGCACCAAGAGAAGGTTCGATAACATATGGAATATAACGTTCTTTGTTCACATCATCAAAGTATGTTAAATCTTCACCTGATGTATTCTGATGCTGAGTTAAGTCATAATCTGTACGGTCTGCGATACCCCATAATTCACCCCATCCGAATGGGAACATGAATTCAATATCGGATGTTGCTTTAGAATAGTGAGATAATTCTTCTTTCTCGTGGTCACGCACTCTCATCTCATCTTCTTTGATCCCAAGTGTCTGTAACCAGTTGATGCAGTAGTTCTTCCAGTATTCAAACCATTCTAAATCTTTGTCTGGTTCACAGAAGAATTCTAATTCCATCTGTTCAAACTCACGAGTACGGAATGTGAAGTTTCCTGGTGTGATCTCGTTACGGAAAGATTTACCAATCTGTCCGATTCCAAATGGGATCTTCTTTCTTGATGTTCTCTGAACATTCTTGAAGTTTACAAAAATTCCCTGTGCTGTCTCAGGACGTAAGTACACTGTATTCTTCGCATCTTCTGTAACACCCTGGAATGTCTTAAACATCAGATTAAACTGACGGATCTCTGTGAAGTTCTTCTTTCCACAAGATGGGCATACAACATCGTGGTCTTCAATGAATTTCTCCATCTCTTCTTTGGACCATGCATCAACAGATCCTTCTAATTCCATATCATGTTCCTGCATATAATCTTCAATCAGTTTATCTGCACGGAAACGTTCATGACATTCTTTACAATCCATTAATGGATCTGAAAAGTTACCAAGATGTCCGGATGCTACCCATGTCTGAGGGTTCATAAGGATCGCACAATCAATTCCGACATTATATGGACTTTCCTGAATAAACTTCTTCCACCAAGCTTTCTTTACATTGTTCTTAAGTTCTACACCAAGGTTTCCATAATCCCATGTATTAGCAAGTCCTCCATAAATTTCTGAACCGCTATATACAAATCCACGTACCTTGGCAAGGTTAACGATTTTTTCCATTGATAATTTCATAATAGCCTTTACCTCTTAAATTTTTTGTATTATTATAATATTGTATCTTGTAATAAGTAATTTTTCAAGGTATATTTCAAAAGCTTAACGCTTGTAGATATATCAAATATACTGAATGAATATTACTTTTTATATTTTTTTATATTATAATAGTTAATGTTATTATATGAGATATGAAGAAAGGGAATTTATAACCATGTATCAAATTGATTATACCAATGTTGGTAAAAGAATGAAAACTCTGCGTAAGCAGGCAGGGTACACTCAAGAACAGATTGCTGATGCACTTGACGTAACAGTTGCATTCATCAGCAACATTGAAAACGACCGTGTTAAGATGAACCTTCGTGTATTGTCTTATTACGCAAAACTTCTGAATGTATCTATTGATTATCTTCTTCGTCCAGAATCAGATGAGAATGGTGAAAAAGATAACGTACTGAACAAAGAAATTCTTCGTCTATTGGAAAAATTCTCTACAGACGACAAAGAAAAATTTGTTAAAGTTCTTCGCATTTTATGCAAATAGATTACATATCTCAGATTTAAAAAGAGCCAGATGACCGGCTCTTTTTTATTAACTCTTTTTTCGTTAAAATCTGATCTTATAAAAATAATAAAGATTTAAATTCGTGATTCACATGATAACGCATATATTCGCGAATGATCTTTTTTAATTCCCATAAAACATCCGCACTGACTTTAAAGGTATAAAGCTTCTCGATCGAACTGTAAAGGATGTACTGAAGTGTATATAATGTTGCAGGACTTACTTTCACTTTCCCATGTTCACATTTGTTACATACCACTCCGCTTTCTCTTGGATCAAACCAGATCAGATCTTCACTGCTCCCACATTTTACACATCTGGATGCTTCGATTCCGATTCCATATAATGCAAGGATCTTGATCTCATAAATACAGCGGACCAATTCAATATTGATCGTCTTTTTTTCTAATGCACGCAGTGTCTGATAGAGTAATTTTAAGATCTCTAACTCATCGTTATTCTCCCTTGTCAGATAGGATGCAAGTTCACAAAAATAACTCGCATAATAAATGAGATCCAGGTCTTTTTTCAGAGTATCAAAATAATTTTCAACCCCTGCCCACATCAGATTAAAAGAATTTTTTCCCTCATATAAAGAAAACTCTCCAAACGTAAATGGCTGACAGGCTGCCGCATACTGGCTGGTCGCTTTTTTAGCACCTCTTGCAAATGCCGAGATCCTTCCACGTTCTTTTGTAAGGAGTACGATCCTCTTATCATACTCCCCAATATTGCCAGCCTGTAAGACCATACCTGTCACTTTGATCTCTTGTGACATCTTTATACTTCTTTCTTATCATATCCGTAGTTCTTAAGCAGCATATCGCTGTCTCTCCAGTCTTTCTTGACTTTGACCCATAACTGAAGATTTACTTTCATATCCAGAAGATTTTCCATCTCGATCCTTGCCTGTGTACCGATCTTCTTAAGCATAGATCCCTGCTTTCCGATAATGATCCCTTTATGAGAATCTCTCTCGCATACGATCGTTGCATCGATATCCACGATATGTCCATGACGTCTGACTTTCATCGCATCAATGACAACAGCGATCCCGTGCGGAATCTCCTGACTTAACAGACGAAGGGCTTTCTCACGGATCAATTCTGCACAGATCTGTCTCTCTGGCTGATCTGTGATCGTATCTTCATCAAAGTACATTGGACCTTCATCTAAATATTTGTAAATACTGTCGATGACATCATCCGTATTCTTGCCTTTCAATGCAGATACCGGGATGATCTCTGCAAATTCACATACATCTTTGTATGTATCGATCGCTTCTAAGATGTCTTTTTCTTCCACTGTATCAATCTTGTTGATGACTAAAATGATCGGTGTTTTGATCTTGGATAACTGTTCAATGATATATTTTTCACCACCACCGATGAACGTACTTGGTTCTACTAACCAAAGTACGACATCGACTTCATTTAATGTGCGTTCTGCAACCTGTAACATATAATTTCCAAGTTTATTTTTCGCCTTGTTGATCCCTGGTGTATCAAGGAAGATGATCTGCCCTCTTTCATCGGTGTACACTGTCTGGATACGATTTCTTGTTGTCTGCGGTTTGCTTGATGTGATCGCGATCTTCTGTCCGATCAGACGGTTCATTAATGTTGACTTTCCAACGTTTGGTCGTCCGATAAATGTTACAAAACCAGATTTAAATTCATTTGCCATAAATTGTCCTTTCCCTGTTTTATCTATAGTACATGTTTTACTTCGTCAAAATATTCTTTATTCTGATCGATCTTCTCTTCATTTCCAATGCAACAGCGGTTTCCTGCTTCTACTACTGCTTTAACGATCGGTGCTAACGCTCTGATATCTTCCTGTGTACAAGATAATACCTGATCTCTGACCTTCTGAAGATCAGCTTCTGTCTTGCCTAAGAAATATGCATGAAAACTTCTTGCCCCCATATCAACAGCTTCCATTGGCATATCCATGCTTCCGATCGTTCCAATGATATATTTCTTCATATCACGATCATCTGCATCAAAATCTGCCACATAATCTGCTGCTTTGTCATATACTTTATAAGATTCTGCTAAGTTTGGATCACGGTATGTTACAAACATAGAATCTCCCTGATCTGAGAAACTGCACATGCATCCATACGCACCACCTTTGACACGGATCTGAATCCACAGATATTCATAGGAGAAGATCATCTGAAGCACTTTTAACGCTCCTGTATACTCAAGTCCTGCATCTTTAAAGTTTCCAGCACATGCCACATACTGAACACCACCTGCTGTTGCAAATCCTTCATTGCTCTTTATACATGTAACTTTGACTTTCTCACCCTGTTTCTGATCTTCATATAATCCTTCGATAAAGCTTTCCACTTCTGCCTTCATGAACTCAGGTGCTTCTTCTTTTCCTGTATAACTGATCGTCATATTTTGTTTTTCAAAGATCATTTTTGCAGCTTCTTTTAAACCATTGACGATATTGTCATATTCTTCATCAAAATCTTCATACCATTTCTTCACAGTCTCATACATCGTGATCCCCTGAATTGCTTCACGGTATGCCGCATATTCTGAGAAATAAGACATTGCACGGTTTGCCGCACTCTTGTGTCCTGTCTCGGTCAATGTGATCTTAAGGTTTGTATAAATCTGTCCGATGATCTCTTTTAGTCGTTTCTTATTATCTAATTTGCTTTCAAATGCCACTTCTTTTAACAGATCAAATGCTTTTTCGATATTAGAGTAGAAGCATTTTGTCTTTAAGATAAACATTGGAAGAAATTCATGCACATCCGTTGGCATCACATCCATTGTCGCACTGATGCCACCTGTCTCAATACTGATCTCGTTTCCTAATTCCTGATAACTATAGTGTGTTGTATCAACGATCGTTAAGATCTCTGCTAAAAATGATGCATATGGCACTAGATCCATTGGCACATGACTCATATCAAATGCAAGCTTGACGTAAGCGATCTTGTTTGTAAAATACTGATGCCATAATACTTTCACACCACCAAGTTCAGATTCCACATTGGATAATGGTTTGACATCTTTTCTGATATCTTCAATGTCGATCACTGGAATCTTCTCTAATTCTTCTTTTGTAGATGCTTCTTCCTGTGATGCTTTTAACTGTTTCGTCTCTTCGACTAATTTCTTTACTTCTTCTTCAGATAAAGAATCTTTGTAAGCCTTTAATTTATCCGCTTCTTCCTGATCTTTGATCTTCTGTAAGCCTTTCTTTGGCTTCATCACCACGATCGTTTTATGGTTATTATCGATCAGATATTCTTTGATCAGATTCTCAAAATAGCCATTCTCGATCTCTTCTCTTAACTGTTTGAAGATCTCATTTGTCTTGATATGGATAAATGGTTTCTCATCGTCATATAACCAGCTATCATACATCTGAAGTCCATACATCAATCCCTTTGGAAAACGTCCAAAGTTTGCTTCTCTGTATTTGAATTCATAGTAATTAAATGCCGCTAAAAGATTTCTTCTTGGAATTCCTTCTTTTGCGATCTTTGCTAAATTCTCCTCTAAGATCTTAACAAATTCTTCTTCCTGATCATCCCTTGCTTCCTGTGCGATCACAGAAAATACTGGCTGCATGATCCCATTATCATAAGAACTTTGAATATCTTTTCCGATCTGTGCATCCATCAAAGCTTTCTTCACTGGTGCTCCAGGTGCATCGAATAATACTCTGTTTAAGATCTCAAATCCTAAGTAAAGTTTTGCATCCAAACTGTCTCCTATCACGGCATTGTAGGATAAATAAGTTTTTTCTTCTTCGGAGTCATTCTCCCCGACTGGATAATATTCTTCCACTCGTTTTACTTCTGTAAATGGTTCTTGTTTCTCCCATGATGAATCGATCTGTTTCTCATCAAAATCTTTTAAATAATGTTCATCAATAAATGTCAGGTATTCATCAACATCCATATCTCCATACAGATAAATATAGCTGTTGGATGGATGGTAATAAGTCTTGTGGAAATCAAGGAACATCTCATAAGTTAAATCTGGGATCGCCTTTGGATCTCCGCCTGATTCAAACCCATATGGTGTGTCTTCCAATAAAGACTTCTGAATGATACGTGCAAGCTGCTGGTCGGGAGATGAGAAGACTCCTTTCATCTCGTTAAACACAACTCCGTTATACGTCAGAGGAGCATCTTCGCTTAACAGATCATAATGCCATCCTTCCTGCTTTAAGATCTCTGGCTTCTTATAGATATTTGGATAAAATACAGCATCCAGATAAACATGCACCAGGTTAAAGAAATCTTTATCATTCTGGCTTGCAACCGGATAAACAGTCTTATCTGGATAAGTCATTGCATTTAAAAATGTATTCAGTGATCCTTTGACCAGTTCCACAAATGGATCCTTCATTGGGAACTCTCTTGACCCGCAAAGTACAGAATGCTCTAAGATATGAGGAACTCCTGTATCATCTTGTGGTGGTGTACGGAATCCGATCTGGAATACCTTGTTATCATCTTCATTGGAGATCACAACCACTCTGGCTCCCGTCTTATTATGCTTTAAAATGTATCCTGTTCCATTTAATTCTTCGATAGATTCTTGTTTGATGATCGTATATTTATTATTCATAAACCTTTAACAAAATCTCCTTTTTTCTATTCATTGATATCCTTTATGCTACTACAAATGGAACAGATTGAAAAGGGGGTCGGTTTGATTTTTGCATAAAAAATACGGCACCGAAAGCTTATTCTCATGCTTTCGATGCCGCATTGATATTTTTAGCGTTTGATTGATCTTACTTTGGAAAAACTGCTGTATCTGTACTTGCCGGATACTTTTTTCATTGTGCGGACTTTAAAATAATATTTCTTTCCTTTTTTTAGTTTTCCTTTGGTATAAGATGATTTCTTAGAGGAAAGTGTTGCGATCTTTTTATATCCTGATTTCTTCTTTGTGGACATATAGATCTGGTATCCACTGACTCCTGAAACCTTCTTATATGTGATCTTGACCGCTTTCTTTCCTCTCTTCTTTAAGCTCTTGATCGTTGTCGCTTTAGGGTTAACAACAACTGTTTTCTTTGCTGAACTGTATCCTGCATAAGTCCAGTTTCCGATCTTATAATTTAAATCAACTTTTTCTGAAATTCCAGGGATCACACCTTGTGTTGAATACTGCCACATATGATAACTTCCCTGATATGTACATTTGTTACTATGTTGTGCGATCCATTTTGGGTAATCAGAAAATACAGATGCTGTCAGTTTCGTTTCAAATAAGTATTTGTTACTGTAAACTGCGACATTTTTATATCCATAAGATTCCATCGTATTCAAAAATGTTTTTGCAATATTTCCGATCTGTGTGCTGCTTAGCTGATTTAACATATCAGCTTCCATATCATAATAAATCGGATATGTTAAATTCTTTCCCTGTAAAAGTCTGACGACATGTTCTGCTTCGCTTCTTGCTTTCGCTGTTGTATCAGCTCCAGAATACAGGTAAGTTCCATAAGGGATCCCCAGTCTCTCACATTCACTGGAATTGTAGTCCCAATACTTATCATCTTTATCTGTTTGATTTACACCATATCCACATCGGATGATCGCATAATCTGCCAAAGCACTGTTCTTTACCTGTTCCCAATCGATCTTGCCTTGATGCGAACTTACATCAATTCCCTGCTGTGTTGCATTGGCTGGTTTCTCTGCACCCCAGACTTTGCATGTTGTCTGAAATATCATAAACACGCTGATCAGCAATAAGAGTACCCCAACAACCAATCCGGTAAGCATTCCTAGTTTTTCATTTCTCTTCATCTTCATTTCTGCCTCCTAAGTATGATCGTTTCCTTATTTTTTTCTTCCACATTTATCATATCATATTTTTTTCAGCAGAAAGTGAACATTTTCTTAATTTTTCTGTAAATTTATACACATCCCATCTTGATCATCTCTCTTTTCAGGCGTTTGATGATCTTTTTCTCCAGTCTTGATATGTAAGATTGTGAAATTCCAAGCATATCAGCGACTTCTTTCTGTGTTTTTTCTTTTCCTTCTTTTTGATTGATCCCAAACCTTAATTCAATGATCATTTTCTCGCGGTCCGTAAGGATCGTCATGGCTCTTGTCAGAAGTTTCTTATCTACTTCATGTTCTAAGTCCTTGTAAATGATATCTTCATCGGTTCCAAGGATATCGGATAATAATAATTCATTTCCATCCCAGTCTACATTTAATGGCTCATCGATGGAAACTTCCATTTTTGTCTTGTTATTTCTTCTTAAATACATCAAAATTTCATTTTCGATACATCTGGATGCATAGGTCGCAAGTTTGATCTTCTTTGCTGGGTTAAATGTATTGATTGCTTTGATCAGACCGATCGTACCAATCGAAATCAGATCTTCCACACCGATTCCCGTGTTGTCAAATTTCTTTGCTATGTATACAACCAATCGTAGATTTCTCTCGATCAGCATGCTTCTTGCCGTTTCTTCATTGACAGTTCCTAACATATGGATCATTTTCTGCTCCTCCGCTGTATCAAGCGGTGCCGGAAGTATCTCCGTTCCCCCGATATAATGAATCTCATTTCCTCTTCCAAAAAATGTCCTTCTTCCACTTACCAAGCTCAACTTTAACACAATCATTACCTCCCATTTTTGATCAGATCCGGATGTAGTAACATTTCGTAAGCTCCCCATTTGGAAAGGGATACTTTGGATATGGCGATCACTGCCTTTTTGTGTTCCATTATCCGGTCCTCTTTCGTGATTTTCATATCATTTGCCATCACTGCCGGCATCATCCCATGTTCCCTTCCAACACTTTGATATGGGATCATGCGGATGCCCTCTGCTTCCTGTTTTTCTATCATCTTGAACAACGACTCATGAAAATACTTCAAAAATGTTTCTTCTTCCAGAATACATACTGGCATTTGACTGACTGGTTCATATAAGAAATTTCCTGTATCCAAGAATGCACAAACCTCTAATTTCTTATGCAGGATCGTAAATTCCACTTGATAAAAAGATTCTTTATCGTGATTCATATCTTTTACGGCTGATACATACAAATACCTTACAAGCATGCAGCTGGCTGTCGCAAGGATCAGCCACGGCAGAATGATCTGGCTTTTTATCATTGTAAAGATTCCACCAGTAAATAAACTCAACACCAGAAGATACACGCTGTATTTCCATGCTTTTTTCATTGGAAATGCACAAGATATCTTTACCGTCATAACAATGGAAATGATCATCAATCCTAATTTCAGTACATGATCTTCGTCAAAAAGCTGAAGTATAAGACATCCTGAAAAACTTCCAAAGATGGATGCGGCAAATATTTTATAAAATTTCATCTTTTTATGTATGATCCATTCCAGTAATTTTAGCTGGAACGCGATCATGATCCATTGTTCCAAAAACATTTCGATGAAATACATAATGCAATTATAGAAAATTTCTAAAAAATATTTTGTCATACCATGACGGTAACGCCCTGCAAGTTTTTACAGTTTCTGACGAAAACTTTCTTCTGTCTGCATCATCTGATAAAATAGAAGTTGAAATTTGTAGAAAAATACGATAAGAAAGGAAATTTTGAAATGACTCATGTGATTCATGAAATCCCTCCCGTATATGATGACCGATCAAAGATCCTGATCCTTGGTTCTTTTCCTTCTGTAAAGTCTAGAGAGGGACAGTTTTTTTATCATCATAAGCAAAACCGTTTCTGGAAGGTTCTTGCTGCAGTCTTTGAGGATACTCTGCCTGAAACGATCGAGGAGAAAAAAGAGTTTTTATTAAGACACAACATTGCCATCTGGGATGTGATCGCTTCCTGCGATATTGAAGGTTCCAGCGACAGCAGTATTAAAAATGCAGTGCCAAATGATTTTTCATTCATTTTAAAAACAGCCCCAATTCGCCAGATTTATACCAACGGTGGGACTGCTTATAAACTTTATCATAAATATTGTGAAAAAGTGACTGGATTTGAAGCTGTGAAACTGCCTTCCACAAGCCCTGCGAATGCTTCTTATTCATTAGAACGGCTGATCAGTCAGTGGAATCAGATTTCAAATACCTGACCTGCACCTGTGATATCTCTGACGATATTCTTCCATCTGCGCCCATCTTCACAGTTTAAATAATGATGGTTGATCTTGTAATGCTCAAAGCAATGCATTGGGAATACAACTTTACTGTCCGTATGTTCTAAGAAATAATTCATTCCCCAGCAATACTTATCTTCCTGTCTTGGATCAAGGAGCATAAATGCAAGATCGATCTTCTTTCCTTCCAGATATTTCATCTCATCCTGAAAGGTCTTCTTGTAATATTCATTATCTTCCTCTGGTTCTCCATTCCAATGCCACCAGTTAAGATCCCCTGCATGGTAGATTGTCTTTCCTTCCACTTTCACAAGAAATGCTACTCCCATGTCATTTGATCTTAAAGTTTCTATTTCGATTCCAGCAACTTCCTTTTTTTCATGTGCTTTCATAACGACTGCACCTTCGTTATCTTTGATATCATCAGAAAGAATATAATGAATATCTTTATACTGTTCTTTTAGTTTCCAGATTGCTGGATCATAATGATCGGCATGGCTGTGTGATGCAAAGACATAGAGAGTCTTACTGCCGTCAAATGACGGGATTTCTCCCTGATAGTAATCAAACAGCAGAACATTTTGTTCCATCTCAACCATAAAACCACTATGTTCAATAAATGTTACTTTCATTTCTGGTTATCCTCCAAAATCTTTTCCTTCATCTGCGGATCAAACTGTTCCTGTTTTAACATCTCAATCTCATATTTGTATGGCGGATAGGATTTCTTGCTGTCTTCCGCTTTAATGTATGGTGTTTCTAAAATCTTAGGTACCTGTTCAAAGTCTTTGTGATGTACGATGTGGTTTAACGTCTCAAATCCGATCGTTCCAAATCCAAGATTTTCATGACGGTCTTTTCCTGCACCGATCACATTCTTACTGTCATTGATATGAAAGACTGCGATCTGGTCTTTGCCAATCGTCTTATCAAACTGGTCAATGACATTTTCAAATCCTTCTCCAGACAGATCTAATCCGCTGTCGCTCACATGACAAGTATCGAAGCAGACTCTTAATTTCTCTGGATATTTTACACCATCATAGATTCTTTTTAGTTCTTCAAACTCACGCCCGATCTCGCTTCCTTTTCCTGCCATTGTCTCCAGTGCGATATGAACTGGCATATCCTGATACATGACCTGATTTAATCCTTCGATGATACGATCGATTCCTTTGTCAACACCAGCTCCAACATGAGAACCTGGATGCAGGACCAACGTATGACTTCCCATAGCTTTGGTACGTTCTACTTCAACTTCTAAGAATTCCACTGCTAACTCAAACGTCTCAGGTTTCGTCGTATTCGCAAGATTGATGATATATGGTGCATGAACAACAAACGTTTCCATTCCATGTTCTTTCATTAATTTCGTTCCATCTTCAATTCTTAATTCCTCAATCTTTTTTCTTCTTGTATTCTGTGGTGCACCAGTGTACACCATAAAAGTATTCGCTCCATAAGATAATGCTTCTTTGACAGATCCTAGAAACATGTCCTTTCCTTTCATCCCTACATGAGAACCAATCAGCATAATTTTCCCTCCGATTAAAAATTTTTCTTCTTTTTTGTGTGTCATTCTGTTGCAGATTATACCGAAAATATGCTGTAAAATCCATATTTTGATACTTAATTTAATTTTTTTAAACTTTTTTTCGTTTTTTTATTGACACAAGTTCCATATAGTGATATCATAACGGTGTTGCGCAGTTGTGGCGGAATTGGCATACGCGCTAGACTAAGGATCTAGTCCGGGTTAACTGGGTAGGGGTTCAAGTCCCCTCAACTGCACTTAAGCCGATGTGGCGGAATTGGCAGACGCGCTGTGTTCAGGTCGCAGTGAGCTTACGTTCGTGCGAGTTCGAATCTCGCCATCGGCATACCGAAGTTTGTGACTTCGGTTTTTTTATTTCATACAATAACTACAAAAAGGAGTCCTCAGACTCCTTTTTTCTTTCGACTCTTTAATAAATTATCTGCTAAGGTTGATACAGTATTCACAATGATCTCCTGCTCTACCGTCTCACATTGTTCCATGATCAGATCCATCTTCTTGCTGTAGAAATATTTTTTCTGTTTCTTGCTGTAACTGTCCACCAACAGTTCATCTATGGTAACACCTAATGCATCTGCGATCAACTTAAGTGCTGGCAGTGAAACGCTTACTGAAGCCGTCTCCACATTTGACATATGACTTAATGAAATATCTGCCATCTCGGCAAGTTGTTCCTGTGTTATATTTTCTTTTTTACGATATTCTTTAATTTTCGCTCCCAGAGCTTTATAATTAATGGGCTTCATAGCTCTCCACACTCCTTATATACTCTGATTTTATTATGAATCATTTTTTCAAATAACCGCCTGTGGCAATAGTTTCTATTGTAATGGACCGCCGGCCTTATTTCTGTTATGATAAAACCAACTAATTTATTATTATCATTTATAATAGGAGGTTTTTATGCATCTATTCATGAAATTTATTTTAGCACCTGTTCTTTTTGTTCTATCTGTTTTTGTGATCATACAAACTTATAGAAAATATAAGATCAAACATCTTTTGAAAAAATGGGAAAAGAAATATCACCCATTTCCATTGAAAAAGGAAGCCTGAGATTTAGGCTTCCTTTTTTTGATATGATGATTTGTTTGTATATTCTTGAAAACATTTCATCTTTTTATTTCTTAACACTATCTTAGCATGCTATACTTGTATACACTACAGCTTGAAAAACTAGAAAAGAAAGGATACAAACTTTACATGAACCAAATCAAACCTATGTTACTAACCACACTGAAATCCTATGACCGATCACAATTTGTCAAAGATGTTACCGCTGGGATCATCGTTGCGATCATAGCTCTTCCATTATCCATTGCCTTAGCACTTGCTTCTGGTGTTGGACCACAAGCAGGTATCTTTACTGCGATCGTTGCTGGCTTTGTGATCTCTGCTTTCGGTGGCAGCAGCGTACAGATTGCCGGACCAACCGCTGCTTTCGCAACCATTGTTGCCGGAATCGTTGCAAAAGACGGGCTTGACGGTCTTGTGATCTCCACGATCCTTGCCGGTATCTTCTTGATCCTTATGGGACTTTGCCACTTTGGAAGTCTGATCAAATTTATTCCTTATACGATCACCACGGGATTCACTTCCGGGATCGCTGTTACGATCGTCATCGGACAGTTAAAAGATTTCTTTGGTGTTACTTATCCAAATGGTTTAAAACCAATTGAAACAATGGAAAAACTAAATGCATTTGCCCTTGGATTTTCATCTTTCCATGTTGATGCCCTGATCGTTGGCGGAGTCAGTCTTGCCATCCTGATCATCATTCCATATACCTGCAGTCAAATTTTCTATGGTGAAATCATCGATTCCAAATGCATTTACCATTGCGGTACTTGCTGCCATTGAATCTCTGTTATCCTGCGTTGTTGCTGATGGAATGATCAACGGCAAACATCGTTCTGATACAGAATTAGTTGCACAAGGGCTTGGAAATACCGCTTCTGCCCTATTTGGAGGTATTCCTGCAACTGGAGCGATCGCAAGAACTGCTGCCAATATCAAAAATGGAGGCCGCACTCCGGTTGCTGGTATGGTCCATTCCATTACTTTGGTCATCGTATTAGTCGTTTTAATGCCATTTGCTGGTATGATCCCAATGCCTACGATCGCGGCCATCCTTTTTGTTGTTGCTTACAATATGTGTCAGTGGAGAACTTTTGTACATATGTTAAAAACGGCTCCAAAAAGCGATATCATCGTGTTGATCGTCACATTCATTTTAACGGTTGTCTTCGATCTTGTCGTTGCGATTGAAATCGGTATGGTCATTGCATGTCTGCTGTTTATCAAACGCATGAGTGAGGAAACCCATGTTGACAGCTGGGTCTATGTCGATGATGATACACCTGAAATTGATGATCATCTAGCACGGCTTCCTTTAGCGATCCGTGTTTATGAAATCACAGGACCTTTATTCTTTGGTGCTTCTGATGCGATCGAGCATATCGTTGTAAAAGATTTCACTAAATGTCTGATCCTGCGTATGCGAAGTGTTCCTGCACTTGACAGCACAGCATTAAATGCATTAAAAGATCTCGTTGATACTTGTGAGAAAAAAGGAATTACGATCGTATTTTCTCATGTCAATGAACAGCCAATGAAGGTTATGAAGAAAGCTGGATTTATCGAGCTTGTTGGGAAAGAACATTTCTGTCCAAATATCGCTGCTGCACTAAACCATGCAGAAGATTGTATTGATTAAACTCAGATCTCGCTCATGATCCTCTGCGTGATCTCATTCGCTTTTTCATAAATGTGAGCCGCATCTGTTCCAATAAAGAATTCGCCATCTTCATACAGAATCTTTCCTGCGACCATTGTCATCTTGACATTCTGCTTACTTCCACTGTATACCAGATTCTTTCTGATATTGTGAATTGGCTGCATATTTGGCTGATGCAGGTCGATCATTATAAGATCTGCCTGCTTTCCTTTGACTAACACATCACAGTCTGAAAGATTCATTGCTTTTGCACCGCCTGTTATTGCCATCTTTAATACCTCTGCTGCATCAACTGCACTCGCATCATTTTCCCGGTATTTGGCAAGTGCTGTGACAAGAAACATCTCGCGAAACATATCAAGACAGTTATTGCTTGCAGGTCCATCCGTTCCGATCGCCAGATCAATATTTCGTTTTAACATCTCCTCGATCGGAGCGATCCCGCTTGCTAATTTTAGATTCGAGGCTGGGTTGGTGATCACAGAAATCTGATGTCTCTTTACGACATCAAGATCTTCTTCGCTCATATGAACACAGTGGTACAACCCTCCTCCATATTCAAACAGCCCTAGCTGTTCCATATATACCGTTGGTGTCATACCTGTTCTCTCGACGCACTGTGCCACTTCTGAGGCACTTTCTGAGTTGTAGGTATAGATAGGTGCATGGTGCTTCTTAGAAAGCTCTGAGATGCCTTCTAAGATTTCTCTCTTGGTTGTATATTCTGCATGGAACCCCAGTTCATAACTGGTAAGTCCATCTTCTTTATGGTACTTCTCATACCAATTCTCTACTTCTTTCACAGACTGGGTAAAATCATTCACTGCTCCAATAACAGTCGTCCGAAAACCACAATCCTCAGATGCCTGGATCATCGTATCTGGTGTCAGATACATATCCGCATTGGCGGTGATCCCGCTTGTTAAATATTCCATGATGGCAAGTTTGGATAAATGATAGATATCATCCGGTGTTAACTTGGCTTCATATGGGAACACCTGATCATTTAACCAGGAAAGCAGCGGCATATCATCTGCATGAGATCTTAAAAATGTCATCGCGGAATGTGTATGGGCATTCTTAAATCCAGGCATGATCAGATTGCCTTTTGCATCAATCTGTCTCTCCCATGCGATTTTTGCCGCTTCTTCTTTATTCTCCGGTCCGACATACTGTATTTTATGATCTGAGATCCAAATCTCTCCATCAAAGATCTCTTGATCTTCCTGCATGGTTAAAATTCTTGCATGGTAGATTCTTATCATTTGATCACCTCTTATTTCTTCAGACTCTGCCCCATTCTACAGATACATTCTGTTACTAATTTCTGGAATTTTGGAGCTGCACGATCTGCACTTTGCTGAACCTCTTCGTGTGTCAGTGGTTTCTTACTGATTCCTGCAGCAGGATTCGCAATACACGAAATTCCACAGATCTTCATTCCCATATGATTTGCCGCGATCGCCTCACAGGCAGTACTCATTCCAACCGCATCTGCACCGATGGCTTTACACATCCTGATTTCTGTCGGAGATTCAAAATTAGGACCTGGAAGCTGGATATAAGTTCCTTCTTTAAGATCGATCTGCAGATGATCCGCACTTTTTCTGATCACTTCTTGTAATTCTTCATCATAAATATGGCTCATATCCGGAAATCTTTCTCCAAATTCTTCGATATTCGGCCCCATTAATGGAGATGGTACAAAACTTGCGATCTGATCCGTGATCATCATAAAGTCACCCGCTTCAAATCCACGATGAATCCCACCGGATGCATTTGTCAAAAACAAGATCTCTGCTCCCATCATCTTCATCAGTCGAATCGGCAGTACAACATCACTCATGGAATATCCTTCATAATAGTGAACTCGTCCTTCCATGATCATTACTGGAATATCTTCTACGTAACCAAGTACAAATCTTCCTTTATGTCCCTGTACTGTAGAAACTGGAAATCCTTTGATCTCATGGTAATCGATCACAGTCTCAATCTTGATCTTCTCCGCATAATCTCCAAGACCGGAACCTAAGACCAATGCGATCTGTGGTTTAAACTCTGTCATTTCATTTACTTGTTTATAACATTCCTTTACTTTATCATATATTTTATTCATATTATCGATCTCCTTCCTGCCAGTTCTTTTTCTTACATTATGACACATTTTTGTACAAAATGAAATGCATTCCACACACATCCTATTGTTTACAAAAATTATAGTTCCCATTTCTTGCTTTCCATTCATTTGCAAGTTATACTTAAAGAAACCCCAATTTCCCTACAACAAGGAGTACTAATATGAAGTTAGCAATCGTTGATGATAATAAATTAGAACAGGAGCTCATTTTCAACACTCTCCGTACTTATGAACATGAAAGAAACATCTCCCTTGATATTTCTTCTTATAGTGATGGTAATTCTTTTTTGAATACCTTTGTTCCTGGAGATTTTGATCTGATCTTTATGGATATTTATCTAAATGAACTGAACGGGATCGATATTGTACGCAAGATCCGTCAGATGGATTCCAAAGTGATGATCGTATTCTTAACAACAAGTAAAGAATACATTTTTGAAGCTGCCCCTTTTCATTTTTTTGATTATATTTTAAAGCCTTTTGTATCCACACAGATCTTTCATGTACTTGATGATGCTTTAGCGCTTCTTCCTGAGCAGGAAGCTGAATTATCTTTTGAATATCGTTCTTTTGATGTTCATTTTCCATTATCAAAGATTCAATATATTTACTCAAATAATCATGAGGTGATCATTCATACAACGAATGGAACACATGCTTTCCGGCTTCCTTTTTATTCTGTCACAGATCATCTGGATGATTCAAGATTTCTTCAGTGCAACCGTGGAATCATGTTGAATATGGACTATATTAAGACAATGGAATCCGATTACTTCGAAATGACAGATTCAAAGTGTTTTCCGATCAAAACGAAAGGACGCAAGCAAATCCGAGAGCAATATATCAAATACCAGTTTTTGAAACTTGAGGAGGCATGATCTTTTATGATTTTTTATGATATTTTTACATATTTATGTACATTTACAATCATCATTCCACTGGCAGTTTTTTGCCTGTTTCCAGTGATCGATCATCTAAAGACTCCGATCCACCATCTGCTGATCAAGATCAGCCTTGTTTTTGTGTGCTATTTTGTTCTGTTGATCATTCCGTATATGATCTTTCAACAGGATCTGGGCAATATTCTTATATTCCTTGCTGTGCCTGTGTTCTTCTATCTATTTCAAAAAGAAACGAACCTGATGCTTTCTGCTTCTCTCTTTGTTATGCTGACTGCATGTTGTCTTGGTTCTCTTTCTTATGTTATCTATCATACATTCGGTGTCATCTTTCATCCCCATGGACAAAGTACAGAATTTTATCCAGAATCCATGATCGCACAACTGATCTTTCTGGTTTTCGCTGATATCATCTTATATAAACCCGCCCGGAAATATCTTGGATGGATGGTTACGAATTTTCACAATGCCTTTGTCTGGCGGATTGCGTGTATTTTTCCATGCTGTTTTACTTTTCTCGTTTTCACTTATATTCCACACAATTATTATGATATTTATACCTATCATGATCTACATGTTTACTTTTCCATGATGCTCACTTTACTGGTCTTTGTATTTCTTTTATATGTCTTGTTTTATACTATCATCCACAGTTATGTAGAAAATCAGTATATGTTAGAAGAACAAAAGATTCTGGAGATTCAGGCAAAAGAATATTCTCAACTTTCCCAGCATGTACAGGAGACAAGAGAAATCCGCCATGATTTTCGTCATCAGATCACTGTTATCTCTGGATTGTTAAATCAAGGAAATTATGAAGAATTAAAGGAGTATCTGTCCCAATATGAATCATCTATTTCTTTACAGACTAAGATCTACTGCCGTCAGCCCGCTGTAAATGCCATTTTATCGCATTATGATCTTTTATGTGCACAAGATAAGATCAAAACAAAATTTGCCGTTGATTTTCCAACGCTCTCTCCGATCTCTTCCGTTGATTTTTGTATTGTTCTTGGAAATCTTTTAGAAAATGCTTACCTTGAATGTAAGACATTACAGAAGTATGAGAAATTCATCCATCTCAAAGCCAGACAGACTTCTCCTGGTGCTTTTGTTCTGCTCATCGAGAACCCTTATGAGCATGAGATCAAAAAAACAGACAGTGGCTTCTTCTTATCCTCTCGCCGCAAAAACTGCGTCGGTACAGGTCTTAAATCAGTCACTGCCATATGTAAAAAATACGATGGCCATCTGTCTATTGAGACTGATAACCACCGCTTTAAAGTCAAGATGTTTTTACAATGTTAATTCTATTGATTAAGCTAATTTTTCTTTTGCTACGTCAACTAAAGCTTTGAATGCTTCTGGTTCGCTGATTGCCATCTCAGATAACATTTTTCTGTTGATGTCAACACCAGCTAATTTTAATCCGTGCATGAATTTGCTGTAAGAAAGTCCGTTCATTCTTGTAGCAGCGTTGATACGTGCGATCCATAACTGTCTGAACTGACGTTTTCTCTGTTTTCTTCCTGCGTAAGAACTTGTTAAAGCTCTCATAACAGACTGTTTTGCTACTCTATACTGTTTAGATCTAGCTCCTCTATATCCTTTAGCCAGTTTTAATACTCTATTGTGTTTTTTCTTTGCGTTCATTCCGCCTTTGATTCTTGCCATTGCTTACATTTCCTCCTTAACGATCCATCTTACAGATATGGTAAAATCTTCTTCATGTTCTTTTCATTTGTTGCATCTGTCATTGCAGCTTTTCTTAAATTTCTCTTTCTCTTAGGAGATTTCTTTGTTAAGATATGGCTTTTGTATGCCTTATTTCTTTTTAATTTTCCTGTTCCTGTCTTTTTAAATCTTTTTGCAGCTGCTCTACATGTCTTCATTTTTGGCATGGTTATTTCCTCCTTAATCCTGCTTGTATCTACTCATATTTGAATATCTTAAACTCCTAGTTGTTCTTTGGAGCTAAAAACATTGTCATGCTTCTTCCTTCAAACTTTGGTTTCTTATCGATGGTGGCTACATCTTCTAATGCTTTCGCAAAATCATCTAAGATATACTTACTTGCATTCACATGAGCAAGTTCTCTTCCTCTGAATCGAAGTGTGACTTTCACTCTCGCACCTTTTGCAAGGAATTTCTTTGCATGATTAATCTTTGTGTTTAAGTCGTTTGTGTCAATGTTTGGTGACATGCGGACTTCTTTCACATCGATGACTTTCTGTTTCTTCTTCGCCAGCTTTTCTTTTCTTGTCTGCTCGTATTTGTACTTACCGTAATCGATAATCTTACAAACCGGTGGTTTTGCCTTTGGTGAGATCTTGACAAGATCTAATCCTGCTTCATCTGCTAACTTCTGTGCTTCCCTTGCGGACATAACTCCAAGCTGCTCGCCATCATTCGCGATCAGACGTACTTCTTTATCTCTGATCTGTCCGTTAATCATTAAATCGCTAATAATTACACCTCCATGATAATTAAAAAAGTGGATAGTTATAAGACTATCCACATAAAATTCAAGCATGATCACGAAATATCATATTCTTAAATATTAACCCAAGTCACTTCCTAATCTATCATATGTGCTAAGGTGAGAGTGGATACTCTTCTTTGTTGTTTCTGTTGTTCTTCACAACTTTTGATATTATATCATGCTTTCATTTTTATTGTCAAGTATTTTTCTTATCTTTTTATTTTTCTACATTGAATGTCACTTTGTTATTCAACGCTTTATAAAATGTCAGCTGATATCTCTGGGCATCCGCTAATACATCATAATCTTCGCCAGTTTCAATGATCTTGAAATTAATGATGTTCGCCTTTCTCGCACTGTCTTTGCTCACTGCTACTCCATTGCGTTCGTCTGCAAATCCTTTGACATTCGCCAGCATATTAAATTCTGTTTTGATGCTATCCACTTTATAAGAATATTGTTTTCCTGTTTGACTTGTAAAATAGATTGTGACGGATCTCCAGTTTGGATTAAATGTAAATGTTGTCTTGCTTCCAGATGTTTCACTGCATACATCATCAAATCCATCATATACAAAAACATCAACATCTTTTGTGCAGATCTTTCCTGATCTTGCAGTGGTAGAAATCTGAATTCTGCTGTATCCGCCTTTTTTAGCTGTCACTTTTCCTTTGCTGTTAACCACTGCTACTTGTGGATTACTGCTCTTATAAGTCAGAGTTTTTGATGCCATCTGTTTTCCTCCAGGTAAAGCTGTTGCTTTGATCTGGGCAGTGTTTCCTGTCTTGTAGAAATTGATCGTCTGTGCAGATGAAAGTTTGATCCCTGTCGCTGCTTTTCTTACATATACAGTGATCTTCTTTGTTTTGACTCCAGAAGCTTTCATTGTGATCTTGGCAGTTCCGTATTTCTTTCCTTTGATCACACCCTTTTTGTTTACTGTCGCTACAGATTTTTTGGATGTCTTATATGTGATCTTTTTCCTTTTCCCAACTGTTTTTGCATTTAATTTTAAAGTTTTTCCAACAAAAACCGTTGCCTTGCTTCCTGTTGATGTTTTGATATATGCTTTTTTGGCAGCTTTCGCATTTGTTGGCATGATCATACAGGAAACTGCAAGCAACATCAGCATCGTCATTATCTTTTTCTTCATGTTCCTGATCCTTTTTAAATAGAAAATTCTTTTATAGAAAAAGAATCCTGGAGGAAAGCTCCCCCAAGATCCCTTTATACTCAGCAATTGATTATTTTGCTACATACTGTGTAATTATTAAATCTTTTGCTTTGTCTGCTGGTAATTTTACTGTGTATTTACCATCTTTTGCTGTTGCTGAAGCTACAACTTTTCCAGCTGCATCTTTTACTACGATGTTTGTAGCGTTTTTGTCGCTTGTTACAACGTATTTAGCACTTGTAGCTGTTACTGTACCGTCTTTTGCTACTGTAACTTTGATGTTGTGGGCCTGACCTTTTTCAGATTTTGCTACAACAGCGTATTCTGTATCAGATACTTTTGTAACTGTTGTTGTGTAATTTCCATCATAGTTAGATGTACCTTTGATCGTAGCTGTCTTTGTAGCACCTTTACCAGTAGCTGTTAATACACCTAATGTAAAGTCTTCTTTGCTTTCCCATGCTTTGAATCCAGCTGCTGGATTTGCAATATATCCTAATGCTTCTTTAACCTGTGCAGCAGAGATTTCAACTTTCTGTTTTCCACGAGTTAAAACGTATTTGTCAGCATTAGCAACTAATCCTGTATATTCAGCTGTGTTATCTTTTACAACTGGTTTTACAGTTTCAGGTGTTACAACTTTTGCAGGTGCTGGAGCTGCTTTTACTGTTACTGTAAATTTAGCTTTCTTACCTTTTGCATCTTTACATGTTGCTGTAATTGTTACTTTACCAGCTTTCTTTGCAGTTACTTTACCTTTAGAAGTTACTGTAGCTACTTTCTTGTTGCTAGATTTGAATGTTACAGCTTTTGTAGAAGCTTTCTTTGGTGAGTAAGTTGGGTGAAGAGTGAATTTCTTTCCAGCTGTTACTGTTTTCTTTTTTCCCTCTTTGAATTTTAAAGTTTTAACAACTTTACCAACTGTAACCTTTGTTGTAGCCTTTGCTTTTTTGTTGTTTTTAGCAATTGCTGTGATTGTTACTGTACCTTTTTTCTTTGCACGGATGATACCATTCTTAGAAATAGTAGCAATCTTTTTGTTGCTTGTTTTGTACTTTAACTTATAAGTTTTAGCACTTTTTGGTGAGAATTTCAGGCGTGTCTTTGCATTCATCCAGTGTCCTGGTGCACTGATCACATACCCTTTCTTCTTAAAAGATAATTTCTTTACCTTTTTTGTCGCTGCACTAACATTAGCTGTTTTTGGTGCTTCTGTTACTGCGACAAGTCCGAAAGCCATAACTGCGGATAATCCACAAGCTGCTGCTTTCTTGATGATTTTGTTACTCATACTTACATTCCTCCTTATTAAGTATTTGGGTGATTTTTTTCCGTATCTGACTCACCGTAATATGAATATGAATATTTATACTCATAATTACCATAAGCACCGATACGCTCATCAACTTTATTTAATACAGCCCCAAGGATACGAACCTCGCCCCTCTTCAACTGCTTGATGACATCTTGAACGATCTTACGTTTGATCACTCCCTGCTCGATCACGATGACTGCTCCATCTGTATATTTACCGATGATCACAGCATCAATAACAACACCTAGTGGTGGTGCATCAATGATCACATAATCAAACATATCCCTAACTTTCTCAATGAATTGTTCAAACTGCTCAGAATCCAGAATGCTTGTTGGATCTGGTGACAGCGGACCAGCTACTGTAATACAAAGTCCCTCAACTTCTGTCTCGTAGATGATATCTTCCACTTCTGCCTGTCCTGTCAGATAATGGCTTAATCCTTTATCGATTCCCTGTATATGATATCTGGCTGCCATTACTGATTTTCTTAAGTCAGCATCCACCATCAGTATCTTCTTTCCACTTTCTGCAAGTGTTCTTGAAAGGCTCAGAGAAACAGAACTCTTTCCTTCGTTCGGAACACTGCTTGTCATTGTGATCACTTTAATATCTTTTCCGCAGAAGGCTAAGTTCGTCTTTAGCTGGTTTAGTCCTTCTACCATACGATAATCATTGATCTCTGGAAGATCCATTACTAATTTCTTCATCTTATTCCCTCGCCCTCTTTACTTTCTTTGTTCGCTTTGTAGTTCCCTTTACCAAAGGTAATTGCGCTAAAGTATTAATTCCAAGATATTTCTCAATATCTTCTTCTTTCAGGATCGTATCGTTCATCAGATACTGGATCACAATGGCTGCTGCCATCAATATAAATCCAAGAACTGCTCCGATCAATACGTTCTTCTTAAGACTTGGGCTGTCTGGTTTATCTGCCTTATATGCCTTTTCGATGATCGTTGGTGATTTCACATCCATCTTCTCTGCAACTGTCTTCGCTGTTACTTCTGCAAGATCCTGTGTGATGCTCTGTGCAAGTGCTGCATCCTTATCTGTTATCGTGATCTGCATGATACGTGTATCAGATGGATTCTCTACCGTGATCTTCTTCTCTAATTCTTTATAATCCATATCAAGCTTCAGATCTGCGATCACCTGTTCAAGGACTGGTCTTGTCTTAACAATTACCATATAATCCTGTGTTAACTGACTCCCCATTGTAAGATCTGTAAGCTGTGAAAGTCCACCTTTGGATACAACATAAAGCTGTGCTGTAGAAGAATAGATCGGTGTCATCGCAAACTTCGTGATCAATCCTGATGCACCTGCAAAGACGATTGCTGTCAACAAAATCCAAACGATCTTCTTCTTCAATGCCAAAAACAATTCCCTTAAATCAATCTCGATCTCATCATCATTCTCTAATTCGTACATAGATGTTTTTATCCCTTCTTTAATTAAATACTTTTCCCCTCAAGCATTCTCCTTGGATTCTCATAAAGAATCTGGTCCGCATGCTTCTTCCGTACAACTTCTGCTGCCGGTTTCATATTGGGTCTTCTTGTCCGGAAATCGTGACAATCCGTTCCAAGAAAATGAACCAGTCCTTCTTTCATAATCTTCTTACAAAAAGATGCTCGTTTATCAAAAATTCCTCCGATCAGGCTTTCCGCATTTATCTGAATATATGCACCTGTTTCGACCAGTTCGACAATCTTGTCTACATGTCCGAAAACTGCTTTGTATCGCTCTACATGCGCAAGGATCGGAATATATCCTGCATATACAAAATCCTGAACCGCGCGATATATATGCGAATAGGCATCTGATGTCGCAAACTCCACTAAAACATAACGGGTCCCATTCATCGTCAATGCTTTCCCTTGTTTCAGATCTGAAACTGTCCCTTGCTGATAATATAATTCGCTCCCAAGGTATAGCTGAATCTCTGGATAATACTTGTGTGCCTTCTCTCTGATCGCCTCAAACTTCTCTCTTAATACTTCTGTATCTGGATGTCCAAACTTCGGACCGTAATGCGGAGTCAGTATTACCTGATCCACGCCTTGTTCCCGTTCTTCATCCAACAATCCCATTGAATCATTGATGTCCTTTGCTCCATCATCAACTCCATATAATATATGTGTATGAATATCTATCAACGCCATAACAATCTCTTTTCTAAGTCTGATATTTATATTATTTTTGATAACTTAAGAAATATACTAATATAATATATCATCTTTATTCTCAAGTTACAATGCTTTTTCTTATCAAAAAGAAATACAATTTATACTATTCTTTGCTGAACTCAACTAACTCTAATCCCTCATTACGATCAAGTACAAACTGGATTCCCCATTCATTCTTAAATAACAACAGTGGATTTCCTCGCATATCTTTGACTTTCTTAACTTCAGATACACCACGTAATTTGTTCATATCCGTGTTGCGGTCTTTGATCCAGCGGATTGCCTGATATGGCAATGGTTCTAAACGGATCTCGCAGTTGTATTCATTTTCCAGACGGTATTTTAAGACATCAAACTGAAGTGTTCCTACAACTCCGACGATGATCTCTGCAAATCCTGCTTCATGTTCCTGGAAGATCTGGATAGCACCTTCCTGTGCGATCTGTTCTACACCTTTCACAAACTGCTTACGCTTCATAGAATCTAACTGGATGACTCTTGCAAAATGTTCTGGTGCGAATGTTGGGATTCCTTCATATTCAAAGTCATCTTTTGGAAGGCAGACAGTGTCTCCGATAGAGAAGATTCCCGGGTCAAATACTCCGATGATATCTCCTGCATACGCCTCTTCTACGATCTTACGTTCCTGTGCCATGATCTGCTGTGGCTGGGAAAGCCTCATCTTTTTCTTACTCTGTACATGTTTTACTTCCATGTTCGCTTCGAATTTACCGGAACAGATTCTCATAAATGCAATTCTGTCACGGTGATTTTTGTTCATATTTGCCTGAATCTTAAAGACAAACGCTGAAAAACCATTTTCCACAGGATCTACTTCTTCTCCCTTGGATGTTCTTGCAAGTGGTCTGTTTGTCATCTTCAGGAAATGCTCTAAGAATGGTTCTACACCAAAGTTTGTAAGTGCTGATCCAAAGAATACTGGAGATAGTTTTCCCTGATGTACTTTATCCATATCAAGATCTGCTGCCGCACCATCTAATAATTCAATTTCTTCCATCAGATTCTCATAGAAATCTTCTCCGATCAGATCTGCTGCATTATCATCATCTGCTGAAATGATCGTTTCTTTTGCTTCTTTTGCACCACCTGTGGAGACTGCCTCGAATCGTAAGATATTTCTTGATGCACGCTCGTATACACCCTTAAATTCTTTTCCACATCCGATCGGCCAGTTGATCGGACATGTCTCGATCCCTAAGACTTTCTCGATATCGTCTAACAGATCGAAAGTATCCTTAGCTTCACGGTCCATCTTATTGATAAATGTAAAGATCGGGATATGTCTCATAACACAGACCTTAAATAACTTGATCGTCTGTGGTTCGACACCCTTGGAAGCATCGATCACCATGACGGCACAATCCGCTGCCATCAGTGTACGATACGTATCTTCTGAGAAATCCTCATGTCCTGGTGTATCAAGGATATTGATACATTTTCCTTCATATTCAAACTGTAATACAGAAGAAGTAACAGAGATACCTCTTTCTTTTTCAATCTCCATCCAGTCAGATACTGCATGTTTGGAGTTTGCCTTTCCTTTCACAGACCCCGCTGTATTGATCGCTCCTCCATATAAAAGGAACTTCTCAGTCAACGTTGTCTTACCGGCATCCGGATGGGAAATGATCGCAAAGGTTCTTCTGCGACCGATTTCCTGCTCAATGCTGTTTGCCATAATCTTTTTCCTCTTTTCTATTTTTATCTATTATTTTACATTTCTACGCATTCTTAGTCATATTATCACACCACTTCTTAAATTTCTACTGATTCTTTATAAAAAATATGCTTTTAACTATTGCTTTTCCCAAGAAACACAAGTGTTTTTCGATGTTAATTCGTGGTATAATGATTCTATATTAAATCTAGGAGGATATCTCATGAGCAATACAATCTTACGCAATGAAAATGTATCTGTCACTTTAAAATCTCTTGGTGGGGAACTGACTTCTATCAAAGATGCTTCTGGTACGGAATATCTCTGGCAGGGAAACCCTGACTTCTGGAGCGGACAGGCACCTGTCTTATTTCCGATCGTTGGATGTTTAAGAAATGGGACTGCAACCATCGGTGATTCTAAGACTTGTTCTTTTGGCCGTCATGGTCTTGCAAGAAAATTAGAATTTACTTTGGTTTCTTCTTCTGAAACTTGTGCTGTTTATTCTTTGAAAGCGGATGATTCTACAAAAGAACAGTATCCTTATGATTTTGAACTCCAGATGATCTATGAATTAACGAATCATGGAGTGAAAGTCAGTCATAAGGTGATCAATCATGGGGACATTGTTATGCCTTACTGTATTGGCGGTCATCCTGCATTTAACTGTCCAGTGTATGAAGGGGAGAATTTTGAAGATTATATCGTGGAATTTGAACAACCGGAAACTGCTGCCTGTGCACAGCTTACAGATGATGGTTTGATCAATAATAACGATCGTATTCCTGTTCTTGATCATGCAACTGTAATCTCTGTGAAACATTCTTTATTTTACAAGGATGCTTTGATCTTTGATCAGTTGAAATCACGCACGGTTGCATTAAAACATAAGGAAAGCGGTCATGGTATCTTAGTTACTTTCCCTGATTTTGATTATCTGGGTGTATGGTCTAGTGCAAATGATGGTCCATTTGTTGCTTTGGAACCTTGGAGTGGAACTTCTACTTGCAGTGATGAGGATGATGTGTTTGAACATAAAAGAGGTGTTCGGTTCTTGGAGCCTGGAGAAAATGAAACTTTAAGTTTTGTGATTGAGATTTTATAGTACGTGATAATGTTATGAACATTTTGTGACTTGAAAACACTGGAATTTCCACATTTTTCGTGCTATCTTGTAGATAACAAACTTGTAGTTAGGAGTTATGATCATATGAATTGGCATGGAAAACGTTATTATTCGTTTGATAGTTTTTTAAAGAATTATTTTGGTGAGAAAATTTATAAAGTATCTTTAGATGGTGGTTTTACCTGTCCAAACAGAGATGGAACACTTGGAACTGGTGGTTGTATCTTTTGCAGTGAGGGCGGTTCTGGGGATTTTGCTTCTTCAGCTGCTTTGTCTGTGACAGATCAGATTACCGCTGGAATTGAGATGGTTTCTAGGAAGATCGAGAATGGGAAGTATATTGCTTATTTTCAGGCTTTTACGAATACTTATGGTCCGATTGAGAAACTGGAAGCTTTATATATGGAAGCGGTTAACGATCCACGAATCGTTGCACTTGCGATCGGTACCAGATCGGATTGTCTGCCTCCTGAGGTTCTTAATCTGCTTGATCGTTTGAACCAGATCAAACCTGTGTTTGTAGAACTTGGTCTGCAGACGATTCATGAAGAGACTTCTTCTTTTATTCGGCGTAGGTATCCTTTGTCTTGTTTTAATGAAGCAGTTATGAATCTTCATAAAATCGGTGTATTGACTGTTGTTCACCTGATTCTTGGGCTTCCTGGTGAAACGGATGATATGATGCTTGAGTCAGTTCGTTATCTGAATCACCTTCCAATTCATGGGGTTAAATTCTCTATGCTGCATATTTTGAAGAATACGGATCTGGCTGATCATTATGAGGAACATCCCTTTGATGTGTTTACTTTGGAGTCTTATGTTGATCTGATTTTGAAATGTATTGAGAATCTAAGTCCTGAGATTGTGATTCATCGATTGACTGGGGATGGACCGAAAGATTTACTGATCGCTCCTGGATGGAGTGTTTATAAGCGGAAAGTTTTGAATAGGATTGCGCATGAGATGAAGGTGAAGGATGTTTGGCAGGGGGATTTGTTGTAGATTTTGATTTGCCAATTGTTTATGATATCTCAAACAACTGTTTTCAAAATCTGGGATTTCTTCCGACAAATCTCATACCATCATCCTTTTTGCTAACTGACTAATTACTAATTACCTAATTACTAATCGCACAATTAGTAATTAGGTAATTATGACATACTTTAAAATTTTCAATCAATACCTTTGCATAATTCTTTGTTGATTTATTTTACCTTAACCGTCACATATTTCACCGCTTTCTGATACTTCGATGTTTTTGCTGCCGTGATCCGGATCTTGTATGTTCCTTTCTTGGCTTTCTTCTTTAATGTAACTTTTCCACTCTTAGTTACGGTCATACATTTTTTTGCTTTCTTTGGATATTTGGTCACTTTATAGGTCAGTTTTGCTTTCCCCAAAGATTTCGCTTTTAGGTTAAATGTTGCCTTTTTACGTTTTAATTTTTTTGCCTTGTAAGTTTTTATTTTTGCTGTTTTTATTATCTGTTTCTTTAATTTTAATGGTTTTACGATACTTGGTTTGATTACTTCTGGTTTACTTTGTGCGTTATTTCCAGAGATATCATTGCCATTTCCTGTATTGCCATTCCCTTTATTATCTTCTCCCTGGTCTGGGGTTTCAGGATCTTTCTTATCAAGTTCCTCTACTACAAAGTCAGAACCTTTTACTTCTTCTTTCTCATCAACGATATCTGCTGAAAAATCAACATATTTTGTTACCTTAACGTCATTTCCCTTATCATCAAATTGAATGGATGTGTTTGTGTTGTTATCTAAAATCGTACTGTTTCCTTGCACTTTGGCATTGACCTCTACAATTCCTTCCTCGGAATTCTTGGATTGCATCGCAGCTGACAGATTATAATTATCTCCTTCCACTTTGATCTTCCCAGAAGTGATCGTTACTTTATCTGCTCCATCGGCAGTTACTGCATATCCTTTGTTGTTATCATCACAAAGGAACTGGCAGCCTTCCTCTGCTTTCGTTAATTCAAATGAATTGCTTGCCGCCACTCTAAGATTCCAGATTGGATGCTCACTTTCCCAATCGCTTTGTTCGCAGGAATAAACTTTCATATCTCCTGTATAATTATTTCCATCGTATTCGAGATACTTTCCTTCTTCATTTTGTAATCGGAATCGCTTATTTGCTGATATCTGAATCGTTGTCTGATCCTGATCATCTTCCTGATATGCTGATGCCGCCATCCTGCTTTTCATTTTCAAGGTCTGAATCCCGCCATTATATATTTTATCAACGCCATAATAGTTCAGGTTCTTCCACAGATCTTCTACACATACATCATCAAATCTTGAATTTGAATCTGCAAAATGGAAGCTCTTGAAATCAGAAGAGACTTTCATTGTCAGGTATCCCCCGTAACTTCCAGGGTGATAAGAATTTTCATCATAGATCGTAATCTCATGATTTCCATCCGTGTCCTTCTTATAACCACAAACAACAACACTATGTCCGCCCTCTGGTATCATGAAGGAGAAAACAAATGGTTTTTTCACTCTTTTTGCATACTGGGCTTCTGCTACAAATTTCTTAAGAAAAGTTTCCAGATCTCCATTTCCCCAACCTGAATTTTTACTGATTCCATACGTTGATCTTCCACTGTCCAGACACTGTGTCATCTGATAATATAAGATCATGTCTTTCATTTTGGAATTCTCATATGGGCTTCCCAGCGTCCAATAATCATGTGCACCACTTGTAATATCATCAAAATCAATATAACCTTGGTTTCCATAACACATACTCAAGGCGATCCCATGACATACACCTGTATGTTCTCCATGAAAATACGTGATCATTCTCCATTTACTCTGAAAATCACTACACTGCTTCACCAATTTATTTAGATATACAGGATTTGAAATGAAAGCTCTCATCCCTATATGCTTAAACTGATTCGTATCCTTACCTGTTTTAAAGTAACTGGACATTCCTCCTTCGATCACTTCTCCATGGAATTGATCTTCATCCAGATAAAATGCGGCTCTTACTCCATGATTCGAATTATTTGCTCTTGCATGTGTGATTCTGTTTGCTCCTATTGATCGTGCTACATTTTCGTAAGATTGTCCTGTGTTACAAGGCAGTCTTAGCCAGTAGGAATCGTCCGGAGCCATATAATCCAAACCAATATTATTGGTTCCCATCAACAACTGCTCTGGTCCGATCAAGAAGAACTGATCCGTTGTATTCTCATACCATTTATCGGTTGCCTCTGCTAAAGTTTCAAACAGCTTACGATGGTATCCATTTGCATCAAAATCAAATTTGGAAGATCCTCCATCCGCTTTGTCTGCATCCAGATTATTCAAATATGTTTTCTGTGTGACCGTCTTTACACACTGAAGCTCCGAATCAGTAAAAGAAGATAAAAATCCCTGCTCCTCATCATAAGCATCCTCTCCATCAAGATTTGCTACGGAAGGTACAGATCGATTGCTCCAATCAACCACTCCGGCAGAATTCATCCAATGTCTCAAGGCTGATTCTGTCCAGCGATTGGATCCTCTTTCAGCCCTGATGTGGTTTTTATACCCGGAATATTTTGCGTCATAACTCTTCTTACATAGGATTTGATCACTCAGCATCAATTTCCCATTTGAATCCTCTCCGATGCATCTCCATTTTATCTTCTTACCTTGATAAGTTCCAAGATAAATATAATCTCCAATATTTACTTTGCTGTCCCCAGCATGTACTATTTTGTTGTTCACTGGCAGTAACGTAAATACCATACTGAATACGACCAGTAATGTTAATATTTTGCTGATGATTCTCTTTTTCATTGCTTTTCCTTTCCTTTTATGCTCCCACCTCTATAGTTAGGAGCGGATGTCACATTTTCTGAACTACTACTTTACATCTCTTTTTACAAAATGCGATTCCATATGCCAGGATATGACATCTTCCCTCTTCACGTAATGCTTCGTCATATCTTCGATTCTTCACCTGTTCCATTGCTCTTTCACATGCTTTTTCCAGTCCGTCAAACGTTTTGGAATATTTTAATTCAATTAATATTCCCTCGTCTGGATCTTCTGGCTTAATCAGAATATCTACAAATCCTTCTCCTGATTCAACATTTGATTTTACGATCCAATTTCTGTGATTTCTTAAAAGCCCTAACATCATTCCATGATAAAAGTTTTCCTTTTCTTCGTTCCTTGCTTTCGTATCCAAAATACTGATCGTTTCCGCAAGGATACTTGTCAATTGATCTTGAACATCTTTGGCTTTTCCTTGTGCAAAGAATTGGTAGAAACTGCTCATTCTATCTTCATCATTTACCACAGTCTGATCAAACCATTGTTGAATCTGATCAATAAACACTTCCCTTACTTCCTTATTCGGAATCATCAATTTGTAAATTCCTCGTTCTGCCCTTCCTGTTTGTGTGAGATATCCTGTCGTAAATAAGACACTCCATAGATTATCAATACTTTGATCAATTTCATCATAAGTAAGATCCTGACGTATCTTCTTCTCAATCACATCTCCTGCGATCAACTGTTCTATTTCATCTTTTGTCGTCTGGTCTGCTTTTGCAACAAATCTTTTTACCAAATCATTTCCACTGCTGTTGATCCAGAAAGCTTCTGGTTCTGCTTCTGGATCATATCGAAGATGTTCCACATAATTGATCACATCCCATGGGCAATAAATATCAGCATTTCCAAAATGATATCCATCATACCATTCTTTTGCTTCTGAAAAATAATCTTCCAGATCATAATCTTTCAACAACTTTCGCACTTCTTCGTCCGTAAATCCAAACTGTTCATCAAAGCGGACGTCTGCGATTGAAAGTACTTTAAAGTTATTTAAGCCTGTAAAAATACTTTCTTTTGAAACACGAAGACACCCGGTTAATACAGCAAATTGCAAAAATTCATTTGTTTTTAACGCCTGTCCAAACAGCCCTCGCAGTAAAGAAACCATTTCTTTGTAATATCCATGTTGAAATGCTTTATCTAGTGGCACATCATATTCATCAATCAAAATAATGCTTTTCTTTCCATAATGTTCAAACAATATCTGTGATAACATTCTCAAACTGTCTTCGATCCTTTCATCTTCCCCAGATAAAATATCATTGAACAGCTTACGATTCTCTTCCGAAACTTTTTCACTCTTCTTCAACTCGTAATGTCTCTGTGCTTCCGTACGGATCGTAATCTTTAGCATGCTTTTGGCTTCTTCAAAATTCAATCCATCAACACCTTTTAGCGAAAGAAAGATTACTGGATATTGCCCCATATATTCTTCACATAATTCTTTATTTGCAACAATATACAATTGATCAAACAGTGTTTTATCTGTTCCTATCTCAAAAAAGGATTTCAGCATACTCATATTCAAAGTCTTTCCAAAACGCCGAGGACGTGTAAATAGATTTACTTCTCCCCAGTTTTGTAAAAGCTGCTCGATCAATCTGGTTTTGTCTACGTAGTAGAAACCAGATTTGATCAGTTTATCAAATTGATCGATGCCTACTGGTAATTTCATATTGTTCATTGCCAACACCACCTTCTTAGACTTTATCTAATCACAAAACAGCCTCTTCCATTTGCTTTTGCTTCATATAAGATCTCATCAGTCTTTGTCAGAAGTTCCTTGATCGTTTTTGGATATTTAAAACGATATACTCCTATACTGCAGCTTACTGTGACTTCCTTCTGAATTCCTGAGATATTTTGAAAGAATTGTTCCATTTCTTCTTCTAACGCTTCCTGGCTCATCTCTTCTTCGATCATCACGGCAAACTCATCTCCGCCAACTCTTCCGACTGCTCCATATGGCTCAAATTGTTCTTGTAAAAATGTCGCAAATTGCTTTAAGGTTTCATCTCCTGCTATATGTCCCAGTTTATCATTGATCTGCTTAAACCAATCCACATCCAAGAATAAAAACCATCCTTGATGGCCATGAATCCTCTGATCACTTTGAATATTTTGGCAATGCTGCAAAAACAGTCTTCTTCCCATCACCCCAGTAAGGAAATCAATCTCCCCTTGATATTCCCGATACTTCATATATTGGTAGATCATAAGCATCGTCAATATTAAGATAAAATCCAATGCAAGCATTGCGATCAAAAACTGTACCTGCAAATGTAGCAGATCAATCTCTATTGTTCTTGTTACATGAACTCTGTGCTGTTTCAACATACATGTAGACCGATTTGCAAAATATCCAGTAGAAAATATCGCTATACAAATGATCAAAAAACTGATCCCTGATGATATAGCGACTATCTTAGAAGACAGATATGGATCATCCAAAGATTGATTTACCGCATCCTTGTATTTTTGAATGCGTTCCTTGTGATAAATCTTATATGCCACCTCTACCCAGAAAAGACAGCATAGTGCAATAAGTGCGTCATTGATCCCCATATGAAATGTCGACATTCCAGTATAGCCAAGCTGTGGAAAACAGGCTCCCATAACAATGAACACTAAGAAAGCATGTATCCACTGTGAGATCAAAGAAAGGATCCAGATTCCTATTTTCTCATACTTTCGTCCTTTTATGAGGGAAAACAGATATCCGATTACAAAGCCAAACAGAACTCTTGACCCAACACTTAGTAAAATGCTTCCATTTGTTTTGCTTCATATCTCTAATCTTCCTTTGCTTTGGGGATTCTTCTTTGCTTACTTACATCATATCATAAAAACAAAGTATCAACGACACCTGAATGCCCAAAATCAAAGGGATCCCTAATCTAAAATACCATTTTCTTGTCTTATGATGAAATACTGTCATACCGATCATTGCTCCAATGGAGCCTCCGATCAATGCAAGTATGATCAATTTTTTCTCTCTGACTCTCCACTGTCTTGTCATCGCTCTCCATTTGTCTAGTCCATACAATGCAAATGTTATAACGTTGATCATGATCAGATATAAATGAATATATGCTGATTGCATTTGTAGGTTTCCTCCCCATAGCCTTTTATTTTAATCTGTATTTTCGATTTTTATTATTGCCTATTTGTTCTATATCTTGTGTCAAAGCTTTTAATAATTCTTTCGTTCTGGAAGGTTTTAAATTTAATAAATTACAAAAATCCTGAATCGTATATTCTTTACCCTCTTCCATAAATTCAAGTATTTTTTTATAATTTTGTATTGTCTTTTTTGAAATCTTTTTATCGCCGTTTTTTATCGCCATTTTTTTATCGCCGTTTTTTTATCGTCGTTTTTTACATTATCATATGAATAATCTTCATTTAATGGCACAATAAGCCTAAATACATCCCCTTCTACAAATTCTGGTTCTTCTCCTGAATAATATTTCGAATACTTAAATATATTTCTCACTCCTGAACCTAATCGATCTGACCATCCTATATTTCTAAAAAATGAAGCAACAATAGGATTCTTTGGATTTGGTTCCATATTATCAGGTGTAATAATTCCGTCTCCTGATGACCGATTCGCATTTTCTGTATACACAATATCTTATAATTAATTTTTTATAATTTTATATATCATAGATTTCAATTTACTTTTGTTTTCTAATCGCCTTCTTCTTTTTTCCTTTTTCTCATCCTCTAATTTCCACTGCTTATAGTATGTATTTATCTTGGAATGATCTATTTCTTTACCTTTTATCAAAAAATTTAATTGCATTATTTCTTTTTTATATAATGCTTTATCTATATTCACATTTGCCCAATGTACTAACATCCCTTTTTCTGTTTTTTCATTCTCTCCAAATGCATATTCCAAATATCCCCTAGAAATATCAGCATTTATATAATTCGCAATCGGTAAAAATACATAATTCTCTGTTCTTCTATTTATTGTCTTTAATCCCATAATTCCCATTGCTATGGCAAAGACCGGCTCATCTGCCGCTTCTGGAAATCCTGTTATATCATATTCATTATAATTTTCAATTATTTTATGACATAATTTCAACATCTGATTACAAATATCACCTGGTCGCACAAAATATATTACCCCATGTAAATGTGTTACATATTTGATTTTATTTCCAAATGCTCCAATTGTATCTTTATTATACCAACCAAGTGTAGAATTGGCAGGAAACATCTTTCCAAAAGCTGAAAAATCATCTGCTTTTTCAAAAATTTCCCAATAACTATTTAAATCTGAATATGCCAAACAATCTGCATCAATAAAAATATTTTCATCATATGGACATACCTCTAATAATCTTATTTTATCCATGTAATTTTTTTGTGCATTCTCAATTATAACAACATCATCAAACTGTTCTGTATACTCATTTTCCTTATCGGAAATAATAGCAAATTTATAAGGCCTCGTTGTAAAATATTTATACGAATTTAAAAGATTAATTGCCATCTTATAATATCTTTCATTTCCAGTCGCCATAGTAACAAAACCCTTTACCATAATAATTTCACTTCCTTATTCTCTTATTATTGCAATCTTTTCATATATTCTAAGTCTCTTCAAATAATCCTGCTTCTTTTTATTTACAAATATAAATATTTATTCTTTATACATCACAAAATTTTACCTGCGGATTCTGAAGTCTAATATTTCCCCAATGTTTTGCATCCCATATTAAATCTTTATTATAAAGCAATTTCTTTTCAAATTTTAATCCTGGAACACAATCAATATTTCTATTATTACCATCATCATCCTTATAATAAAAAGTTATAGTTGAATTATAACTTCCTTCAACTAATTCTAAAAATTTATATTTCATAATTGCAGATACTTTTTCACCTTCATCTCCTGAATAAAATTTATCTATACACGAAGTTCCAACCGGTATCCCATTCATCGTATAAATTTCCCAACGTATACATAAATTTTCAATCTTACATTTATTTTTCCATACTAATTTTAATTCTATAGTCTCATCATCTGTAAATATATTATTTTCTTTATTCAAAAATAAAGCTTCTTCCACTCTCATATCATCAAACATTAACCATTTAGGCCTCTCATACGATGTATATATCTTTCTTAGCTCAGTATCCAGTCCATTATTCATATAAACTTCAATAGCCTTGTCCACATCACCATCAAAAATAACTTTTCCTTTTCCCAATACTATGCATCTATCACATAATTGTGTTATTGTTGACATATTATGACTTACATATAATACAGTTTTGCCCTCTTCAGTAGCTGCTTGTCTCATCTTTTTTAAACATTTTTGTTGAAATTTCATATCTCCTACAGCTAACACTTCATCCATAATCATAATATCTGCATCTAAATGTGCTGCAACTGAGAATGCCAATTTCACATACATCCCTGAAGAGTATCTTTTTACTGGTGTATCTATAAATTGTCTACATTCTGAAAATTCAATTATATCCTCCATTTTAGAATCTATTTCTTTTTTCGTCATTCCCAGAATTGCACCATTCATATAAACATTTTCTCTACCTGTTAATTCTGCATGAAACCCTGTTCCAACCTCTAACATAGAAGCAATTCGTCCATTATATGATATTTTACCTGCTGTTGGTGCTGTTACCCTACATAACAATTTTAAAAGGGTTGATTTCCCAGCTCCATTATGTCCAATAATACCAACTGCTTCCCCCTTTTTAATTTCAAAAGATATCCCATTCAATGCCCAAAATTTATCTTTAGAAAAATTTGTATTTCCACCTATTTTTGAAGTTGGATCCTCTCTTTTTTTTAGTTTAGCTCCTATCCTCTGAATCTCTTCTCTTAAAGTAGTCCCACCAATAGTTCCTAATCGATATTGTTTCTTTATATTTTCTACTTTTATTATTATATTTTCATTATTATCCATTATTTCTTGTCTCCCTTACACTCCTAAACCGTATCCATAAAAGTTTTTTCAATCCTATTAAATAAAATTAATCCACAGAAAAATAAAATTAATGTTATTCCCCAGCCTATACAATAATAAAACAAACTAAAGTATCCATATCCGAAAAAAGCATATCTAAAAGTGATAATAATTGGAGTTACAGGATTAAGCAAATAAATCCATTGTACATGTTTCGGTATTAACGCTAATCCATAAACTACAGGTGTTGCATACTGCCATAATTGTAATCCAAAAGCTACCAACATAGCCAAATCTCTATATTTGGTAGTCAATGACGATATAATTATTCCTACCGCCATACTCAGCAGAATCAACTGAATGATTAATAATGGTAACAAAAAAATATATGCAGATAATTTCATTCCTGTTCCACCAGTTAATATATAAAAGAACCATATCACTATAAACATCAAAAATTGTATAATAAATGATATAAAATTAGACAATGATGTAGCAATAGGTGTTACCATCCTTGGAAAATAAACTTTTCCCATAATTGCACTATTAGCTATGAACGTATTTGACGTCGCTGTAACTGTAGTAGAAAAATAACTCCAACAAATTGTACCTGCCATATAAAACAAAAAGCTAGGAACAACTATTTTTTGTTTTGTAACTATATCCAGCGTTGTTAAATTAGCTAAATTTCCAAATATTATTGTAAATACTACTGTCGTAAACAATGGTTGAATAATAGCCCACATTGGACCTAGAATTGTTTGTTTATACTTTGAAATAAAATCTCTCTTTACAAAAAGATAAATTAAATCTTTATATCTTATTAATTCCTTTAAATTAAAATCTAATAATCGATGTTCTGATTTAATAACTGTATCAAATTTTTGTTGCTTCATTTTTTCCTCACTTTTTAAATTTCCAATATAATATATTTAATAGTTTATTGTTTTTAGGCTCATCATACCATATCAACTCTTCCCTCGAAAATAATTTCGAATCTTTTATTTGATTTAAAGTTCTTTTATATTCTCCCTTCAATTTTCTTTTTAAATCTTTTTGATTTTTTTGAACTTCTTCTAGTCCTTTTATACAAAAATAAAATTTATGTTTTAAGGCTTCTTTTTCTAAAATTTCAAATTTATTCTTTTTAAAATATTCTATTTGTTCGTCTATTGCTTCTAAACAGTCAAATCTTTTGGCAGAATATCTTCTATTCATGATAGATCCTTCTCTTTTTAAATAATAATATAATTTATCTTCAGCATATGATATTTTTTTCGAATTCATAAATAATCTATATGTTATAAATTCATCCTCGTGTATTTTTCCTACTGGAAATCTAAGTTCTTCCCATAAATCTTTTTTATACATTTTTTTGTATACTACAACTAATGACGAATCTTCTTTATACATTCTTTCACATACACTTTTACCTGTTTCAACTTTCCAATCATTTGAAACTTTTAGTTTTTCAAACTCTTTAACAGGTTCTGAAACTTTTCTATAACCACAAATACTAATATCTACATTAAATTTTTCTAACCCTGTTACTAGATAGTTAATCATTTCCGGATGTATTTGATCATCTGAATCCACAAATGTTATATAATCTCCTTTTGCTTTCTCTATTCCAAAATTTCTAGCTTCTGAAACTCCACCGTTTGTTTTATGTATCACCTGTATCCTTTTGTCTTTTTGGGCAAACTGATCACAAATCATACCACTTTTATCTGAAGATCCATCATCAACTAATATAATTTCTATATTTTTATATGTCTGTTTACTTACAGATTCTATACACCCATATATGTATTCTTCAACTTTATAAACCGGGATTATTACAGACACTAATGCTCCCTTTAATTTATCCATTTTATTTCACTCCACTTCTATTACTTTTCCGCTAACTTTCTTTTTGGGTTTGTAATAGTTTTATCTGCTTTCTATATTTAAACAGTTGTATTTTCAATTTCCATTTTTTCTTATCTAAACTTTCTATACACCATTCACACATTTTATCAAACTCTTGTCTTGTCGGTTTTGTAAAAAACAGAAAATATCCAACTGTTGATTGTATCTGATCAATATACCATTCACACCATCTACCTTTTTTATTTTTTAATTCAAGTATCTTGTAAATTTTTCTTTTTTCATCTATATTTTCTATCAAAAACTCTAACGGCAGTGCTTTTGAAATATTTTGCCCATGTTCCCGATAAACACCTATAACATCTTTCATAATATAAATATCTCCTGCCATTAAAGCTCTCATATATATAATTGAATCATTTATCATATTAACATTTTCAAAGTTTGCTCTTATCAAAGCATCCTTTTTAAATATTGTTGTAAATGTAGAATATGGCTTTTGATATTTTAATTGAAGTTGTCTTAAATACTCAATTCCATTGATATATCCATCAATACCTAAATCGGCATCTATAAATTTCTTTTTTTCTTCTTCCAACCTTTTTACATTTCCACTTATTAATGCAACATTTTTAAATTTTTCTTTTCTATACAATATCACGACCTTTTCAAAAAAATTATTATCTATATAGTAATCATCATCATCCGCAAATATAATATACTCTCCTTCTGCTTTCTCATATCCTATTCTTCTACTATAAGATGGTCCTCTATTTTCTTCGTTTTTTATATATTTAATATTGCTATTTTCTTTTTCCAACTTCAACATGTATTTATCTGTATTATCAGTTGAATTATCATTTATTACTATTAATTCAATATTATTATAACTTTGTTCAAAAATGCTAGTAATTAACTGTTTTAAATAACTATATCTATTGTAAGTAGGTATTACAACACTTATTTTTTCTTCAGAACTTTTTTTATACATAAATATAATTTCTCCTTTTTATACAAACATTTCTGACCTATATATATATCTTTGACATTCTCTGATGGTAACTGCATAATCTTCTCTTTTTTTTCTTTCATTGTCATATTGGTATCATGCATAATCGTATATGCATAATATTCTAATTGTTTTTCTTTTTCTTCCCTAAGCAGTTTCTGAATCTCATCCAATGATTTTCCCATAAGCTCATACATGATTTCAAAATTGTCCAAACTATCCTGAATTTTAGTTTCTAATAATCTGGACATCAATGAATTTTCATTGTCTCTCATATAATGACATAATACCTTATTCACAAATAAAAATCCTGAAATCTTTGCAGCTTTCATGTACTCCAATAAAAATCTGAAATCTTCTCCAATAAACATCTCTTCTTTAAATCTAATATGATTCTGCTTTATCACATCCAGACGAAAAATTTTGTTCCAGATAATCTGCAACATTCTGTTTTCATATAACTCCGGCATAATCTGTATTGATTTTTTTAAATATTCCGATTCGTTGGATGGCAAGAAAATATCTGTTCTCCCATTTTTCTTTTCATCATGATTTACGTATCCACAAATGGGCATGACATTTTTATCATCTGCACAAGAAATTGCAGATATCATTGTTTCCACATAATCTACTTCTACGTAATCATCACTGTCTACGAACATTAAATAGGTTCCATCTGCATAATCCAATCCATGATTTCTTGTATATGAAACTCCGTGGTTTCGATCATTTTCGATACATAATACATTATCATAAGTATTGGCAAGTTCCTTACATACATTGATCGTCTGATCCCCTGAGCAGTCTTCTACTAATATGATCTGCAGATTCTTATATGTATTTTTCTCTAAGGATTCCACGCATCTTGTGATCGTATCTTCTGCTTTATATACGGGAATCACAATGCTGACTTTCTTATTTGTTTCCATAGACTTCTCCTAGTAAATGTGCATACAAAGTTTCCTGTCCATCTGCTATTTCTTTTTTTAAATCAATTTTATAGGTTAGTTTATGAATGATATTCCGCTTTGTCAGGCGGTCATATAATTCTGTAGTATATGGTTTATCTAATACCTGATACATTTCAAAAATATCCTGATTATTATCTGGTACGTCATCAATCAATTCTCTGATCTGCTGAAAGTTCTTATATCCTAATAAAATCAGATAATCAATCAAAACATAATCTACGATATCGTCATATTTTCTCCACCATTCAAAGAATGCATCTCGTCCAAATTCAAAGATTGGATTGTGTGCATATCCTGCCATAAAAAATCCCGCCCATCTACCTTTACTTGCCTCTCTGTGCCATATAACTGGATCATACATTTTTTGAGAGTAAAAAGACTTTTCCAAAAATTTTGTTGAAAAATCTCCTGTAAAAAATACCGTTGCATCCATCCAGAATCCACCGTATTCACTTAATAAACAGAATCTTAAAATATCCGATAAAGTTGTCATTGTAATCTTCTTTTCTTTGAATTTCTGTTCAATGTAATCTGGAAATGTGACATAATCTTTGTAATTATCAAATGTAATTAAACGTAACTCCGTTATATCATCTGGCAATATATCTTTCAGACGTTGAAAGCACATCTTTACCAGTTCCGGCATACTTTCTTCTCCTTGCCACCAGCATACCCACACTGGCACTTTCTCTGATTTTGGATATTTTTCAGATTCATTTTTCCAATTATCATTGATCTTATAACTTCGTACAAAATCTCCCATTGCCTCATCTATAAAACGTTCAATCTCTGCAATATATTTTTCTGATTTTCCTGGCGGAAATAAACCATCAATAAAAATTGCTTTTGCAGGTCGGAATCCAAAATGCTTTAAGTTCTTTGGAAAATTTCTGCTCTCATTTTTGATTCTTTCTAAAAAATGATATGCTCTTTGAAAAAAACGTTTCATTTTATCACCTTCTCAATATTTTTCTTTTTACATACGATCCAACTCTTCTAACTTGATATCCGATTCCTATAACACACAGATAATATTTGATTTCTTGTCTAAAATCATACCATCTTAGTCTTAATCCTGAATATGGAATTTTCAATTGCTGTTTTTTACAATAATCTTTAAATTCTTCTCCTATTTTAATCAAATATGGTCCTTCTCCCAAAGATTTGGGGTATCCCTTTAAAGGTTCTCTATATACATTAATAAATGTAGCTTGTACATTTCTCATATACAAAAAGATATATGGGTTTTTATGGTAGATACTCATTTTATTCAGAATGACTAATTTCAATTTTTCATTTTTACTGAACACCACATTTAATGGTATCGTTCCATTTACACACACAATACTCTCGGCAGAATTCCAAATATATATTTGTTCTCTTAGCGATAATGTTTCTGGCATAAGTGATACGTAACCATTTAAATTAAAACATTGTTCAATATATTTTTCTCCAAATTCAGATGATACTGCTTTTCCAAACTTTCTCCTAGATAAATATATCTTTTTTATATTTTTAAATTTATTTTTCAATAACTCGTCCTTCACTACAGACTCTATCATCTGATCAAACATATTTTGATATTCTCTTGTATACCAAATACATGGACGAAAACTAGCTTCTGGAACAAATACTTTTTTAAATCTTGTCGGTTGTTTTATTCGTATTAATTGCTCTTTTTTTATATTTAACATTTCAAAAAATTGCAAATAATTTCCATCAGGATCTACTTCTCCAACATATGCTACTTTAAAATTTAAAATCTTCTTTCTAAATTCTGGATCAGTTAGTGCCCATAATTTTGATGTCATATCAACAAGGAAATGTCCCCAATGTTTTTCGAAAATTCCTATATACACAACTATCTCATCAGAATATTTTTCATCTTCTTTTTTCCATTCATATTTTCCACCTAATTGTGCCCAATACCCACCGTCATAAAAAGAACTTTCTACAAATTCGTTTCTTTTATCACACACACCTCCTTTTCCCCAAGTTGGGCCATTTTCTTCATACTTTCTTGGTAATATAATTGCATTCTCATATTCATAAATATTTAATTTTTCTATTTTTTCATATATTCTTTCTATCATTTTTATTCACTCAAAATAATTATAATTAATTTCATTTTCCTCTACTTTTTTGTTGCTTTTTTCTACATCCTTAGGTTTTCTAAAAATTATATTTCTCCAAAATATAATTTTAGCTTTTATATCAACTGGTCCCAAAAGTAATTGTACAAAATGCTGTTTTATTATTAATTTTATTTTATTTTTTATTTCTATGTATATTCCACCATTTATTTTTATTTGAATGAGATTATCCATATAATTTTCTAGATACGCTCCTGTTAATTGAGGATATTTTTTTGTAACATCTTCATATCTTTGTGTTAAATAATCAATGCGATCATTTAGCATTTCTTTATAATACTGATGTTCTGTATTCATTACACTAGATGATCTCATTCGATAAGTATATAAAACTTTATCCATCTCAATAATATATTTTGCATTCATTACTGCTTGATATGTAAAAAATTCATCATCTATTCTTCTTCCTTCAACAAATAATATACCACTTAAGATATCTCTCTTAAATATTTTATTAGTCATCATCCCCGTATTCCATCGAGTTAAAAACTTCCTCAAATATTCAATATTATTTTGTTTTATAGATCCAATTTTCATTTCATTTTTCTCTACTTTATCTTTATATAAATATTGATAATCTACAACTGCAATATCTGCATTATTTTTAGATACTGCATCATACAAAACTTGTATATAATCTGTATCTACATAATCATCACCATCTACAAAACAAACATATTCTCCTCTATAGTTTCGCAGTCCAGCATTCCTCGCACTCCCTGCTCCTCCATTTCTTTTATGTATTACTCTGATCCTTTTGTCTGCTTCTGCATACTTTTCACATATTTCTGGACATTTATCTGGCGATTGATCATCAATCAAAAGAATTTCTATGTTTTTATAGCTTTGATTTATTAATGATTCTATACATTCTACTATATATGCTTCTACTCCATATACTGGAACAATAATACTTACTAACTCCATAATTACTCCCTAGTTATTTAAATATTTGTCTAATTTCATAAAATGTTGACTGGCATTTTTCTTTAATTTATTAATATCAACCACATAGTTTATCATCAAATTATCTTTAGCACTTTCATAAGTTAATGTTTTACTTTCTCTTAAATCTGCATATTTTCCCTTAAAATTAATATCTTTTAAAACATTTTTTGTTTTGTCACTATAAATAATAGGATATATTGGAATTTTTGCAACCATACCTAAAATCATTGCATGAAATCTTGTTGCAATAATATACGAAGACTCACTCATTATATCTATAAATTCTTTTCTATTTTGACCATCGTAATTCAAAACAACTATATTAGATGAATCATTTAAATAATTTTTTATTTTTTTTGCTGCTAATAAGTCCCCTTCTTCTTCACAAAATGATGCTAATATAATTTCATACTTTTCTCTGCAAAATCCATTTATTAAATCACCCATTTTTATGATATATTCTTCTTCTGTTAATCCATTTAATTTTCTATGTTCACAAGATATTACAGATACAAATATCCGTTTCTTTTTTTTCTGAACTTTGGGCATTTTATAAGAAAACAAAATGTCTGGTGCTTGTCTCACATTTTTATTATTTTTAAATAATTCTTTTGAATATGTATCTCGAAAACAAATATCCATTAATTGTGTATACACTTTATTCATTTCAATTCTATATTCTTCCGTATGATATGGTCCAAAATTTGCTCCTAACACAAAAAAAGAAAAGTTTTTGCTTTGATATTTCCACCATGCTACAATATTTTCCCATGTTGAATGTTCCATAAAAATAGATCCACCAATATATACCTGTGCATCACATGTTTTTTGAATTCCTGCTTTATATCTAGCTACTAACGATGGACGTAACTTACCTAAAAAACGAATCTTTGCTGCATTTTGATCTATTATTTTTAGATTCTTTAAATCTTTAAATACCTCTTTATTTTTAGCGTCTGTCCAAAAATAAAATTTTACATGGGGATATCTTCTTACAATTGTCTCTATAAACAAATCATCTCCTAAATTAATATGATCATATGCATACAAAAAAAGTTTTTTCATTTTAACATTCCATTTCTTTCTTCTAAATTTAATCGTTACATTCCTATTTTTAGATAATTTCGCAACCTACATGTCATGTCTGGACATACAAAAAATATTAAATACCATATCTTATATTTAATATTTACCCTCTTTAATGCTTTTCTGAATTCATTTTTCTCTAATTCTTTTAATCCTTTATAAATCTTTTTTCTAAATGTCTTATCTTTATCCAATTCATTCCTATATAAATCCAAACATTGATAATGATACATAGTAGTTGCTATATACGACAATGCTGCTTTATCTTCCAATTCAGGTTTATTTTTCTTTATATACAACATTCTTTCCTTCATTGCGTCCACCGCATCCAATCGTCTTATGTTATATTTTCTTCCCATAATACTATCTTGATGTTGTCGATAAAAATACAACTTATCATTTATAATACCTACCTTATTTGCTTTATCTATTACTTTATATATCCAAAACTCATCATCTATATATCTTCCTTTTGGAAATCGTGTATTATTAATTACACTTCTTTTATATAATTTATTCCAAACAACTGGCTTAATTTTTGAATTATCAATCAAATATTCCATTGCCTTTATATTATTACAAATTTCTATTTTTTCTTTTATTATATCTTGTTCATTTAAAATAACATTTTCAAAACTCTGATAATTGCACTCAACTATATCACATTGCTTATTTTTCATTAATTTATATAATTTTTCATACATATTTTTTTTGATACAATCATCACTATCAACAAATGTAATCAACTCCCCACGTGCCAAATCAAGTCCTTGATTCTTTGCCATGGCTGCTCCTTGATTCTTTTGATGCAAAACTTTGATTCTGCTATCTTTTTCTCCCCAATTATCACATATTTCAAATGATAAATCTGTTGATCCATCATCAACTAAAATTATTTGTAGATTTCTGTACGTTTGATCAACAATACTTTGTATACATATATTCAAATATTTTTCTGCATTGTAAATTGGTACAATTACACTGATTAATTCTTCCATAGCTTATTCCCCATTTACCAGATATTTTTTTGATGTTCCTGTTTTCAAGTCATACATTTTATATATGATTTTCATGATATGAGGAAGATAACAGGAAAACAAGCTCATATATTTTAATTTTTTAGGAATACATGATTTAAATCTATCTGTTTTTAATTCTTTCTTTAATTGCTTTCTTTGTTTTTTTTGATATTCCATGTATAATCTATCTTTCAAGTCATCTCTACAAATTGCCATTAACAAATATATATATCGCTTATATATAGTCGGTAATAAATTATTATTTATACAATCATCTTTTATCTGATTTAAAACACGAAGAGAATCTTCTCTTTTTGTGATCAAAGAATTGGCTCCCGTAGCTGAACTACTTCTGATCATATATGAATATGGTGTAATATCAAAATAAACAGATTTTTGAGATAATTTGAATAACTGATAATTCATTAATAAATCCTCATTGATTTTTACAGTTTCATCTAATCTACAGTTTTTTATCAGTTCCTTTTTATAAAGCTTATTTACCAATCCTGGTTCAATCATCTCTCCTGATAATAGATCTTTTAATCCTTCTTCCGTTGTCTGTATCTTCTTCTTTCCTGTATTATGGTAATAATCCACTCTATCTGGAAATACCATCTGATATCCACAATGTGCTATATCTGCATTTTCTTCTTCAAGAAGATCTACCAAAGTTTTATACATCTCAGGCTCAATAAGATCATCTCCATCAATAAATCCTATATAATCCCCTTCTGCAGCTTCAATCCCTTTATTTCTTGCAGATGATACGCCGCCATTTTCTTTATGAATTACTTTGATTCTTCTATCTTTTTTTGCATAATTATCCAGTATCTCTCCTGTATGGTCCCTTGATCCATCATCTACCACGATGATCTCCAGATTCTTGTATGTCTGTGAAATTATAGAATCAAGGCATCGTCCAATATAATCTTCAATGTTATATGCTGGTATGATCACGCTTACTAATTTCTCGTCCATATCTAATCCACGTATCCTATCTTATCTTCCAATTCCTGCTGCATCTGCTGTTTCTTTTCTTCTGTGAGATTGCCTCTCAAAGTAAAATCTTCGTCATAACATGGTGCAATTTCCATTTGTTCTTTCTGTTTCTTCAGGTATTCGTCTGTTTTAGCAATAATCTTTGCCGGACTTCCTGCAATCACAACATTATCTGGGAATGATTTTGTTACCGTGCTGTTTGCTCCGACAATTACGTTATCCCCTAATGTTACATTGGGCATGATCACACTTTCTGCTCCGACGAATACATTGTTTCCAATCTTTACTTTCCCAATCTTTGTATATCCTAAATGTACCTTTGTACTGGCATCATGGCATAGGACATGAACTCTTGGTGCCATTGTCACATCGTCTCCAATCTCAATCAGCCAGCAGTGAGATGGATCTAATATAACTCCATGTAATCTCCCGAAGTTTTTGCCAACTTTCATTCCCATAGAGATTAACTTTTCTGTGGTGTATTCTCCACGGATTCGATATAAGATTTCTTTTAATACTCCCATATTAATAAACCTCCAAATTTAGTTCATGTTCTGTTTCGTCGTATAAAGTTCTGACAGCATATCTTCTACTGCATCCACTGTATCCTGCATGCTGAATTTCTCACCGCGGATTTCTGCCTGTTTTGTATATGATTCTAACAGTTCTGGTTTTGATACAACTTCTTTTAATCCCTCATAGACACCTTCGCTGCTGTTTTCCACAATGATTCCATATTCGTTGTTTTCTCCTAACATCTCTTTCATACCAGAACATAATGTTGTTACAACTGGTGTCCCAACAACTAAAGCTTCTGTCGCTGCCGTACTAAATCCTTCTTCAAAGGATGGGCAGATAAACCAATCACATCTTGCAACATATTTATATGGATTTGTATCGTAACCTAAGAATGTAAAGGAATCTACAATCTGATTTTTATCCAAATAGCTTTGAATCTTTTCTTGTTCTTCTCCTTCTCCTAAAATGTAAATATGATATTTATATCCTTCGTCCTGTAATCGTTTATGTGCTTCTGCTAAACGCATAAATCCTTTTCTTGGTCTTACTTTGGCAACGCCACAGATCTTAAGAACTTCTTCTTTTTCCACAAATTTTGGATTTTCAACTGGCTCTTTGCACAATTTTAGGATTTTATCCGTTTCATTAGTGTTGTATTTTACAGTTGAAATTCCTTTTAATCCTGTCAGGTCTTCAAATGCATCAATCACTGTCTGGGAAACACCTACTACTTTATCAAATCTCTGATAGATTTTTTTTGCTTCATCCATAGAACGATATGCCTGTAAAAATTCTTTTTCATTCTCTGCGAAATGACGCCATGCAATTTTTACTTTATTCTTGTCTGTACAGCCGCTGATAATTCTTGTACAGCTTCCTTCTAAATACGCTACCAAAATATCATAATCATCTTTGATGTATTTTCGATATAACTTTTCTGTTGAAAACAGTTTAAAATATTTTGTATTTCCACGAAACATTTTCTTATAGCATGTTTTGTAATGTACTTTATCTGATAGAAACTGTTTGTTTACACCTACATCAAATAGTGTCTGAACTGTAATATCAAATTTTTCATGATCCATGTTGTTTACAAGATTTAATAAAACTTTCTCTGCACCACCATGCATTAGATCATGAATTAGAAATAGTATTTTTATTTTTCCCATATTCTAGTTCTTCCCCCTTATGATTAAACTTAAGATAATCCCAAATGGAAATGCCAACACAACATATCCTTTTCTAGGTGCTTCTTTTATTGCATCCATCCATCTACCTGCCAAAATACAGCTTGAAACATAATGAATGGAATGTTTTAATTTAAATTTAAATGACGTATTATTAAATGAAAGATATAATTTTCTTGTCTCTGCAAAGCTGTTTGGACTGTTATAATATTGTTTTAACATGGAATTAGACATCCCACCTGGCTGATAATCTACATATTTCAGATTTTCATTCAGCACAAGAAAATCATATTTTTTACTGATTTCTAAATGCATATAATGCGGATTGAAATTCTTCTCTCCTTCAAAGGATTTCATTGGTGCTACTGCTTTGTATAATTCTGTCCTTATAACATTGGTTCGATCTCCATTGACAATCGGATATTTTCCTACCAGCAGATCAATCAAATTAATAGTTTTCTGATCTGGCAGTGGATCACCAATCAGATGATCATTCAGGTCATAATCTAACCCAATAATTCCTGCATATTGATCTGATCCATTTTCTTTCCAGAAATTAAGGATCTTTTCTACTGCTTGATCTGGCATATAATCATCGGAATCAACACATACCATTAACTCTGTTTGAGCTAATTCAATTGCTTTGTTGTAACCTGTGTGTAATCCGCCATTTTCTTTTTTTACATATTCTATTTTAAATCCAGCTTCCGTGTCTTTTAACAAATCTTGTACCACTTCTTCTGTATTATCTGTTGAACCATCATCAATGATCATCCAGAGAAAGTCTTTTAATGTCTGCCGTTTTAAAGCTTCAAATGCTCTCGGCAAGAATTTCGCACGATTATAAGTTGGTGTAAATATTGTCAATGTTTCCATATATACTTCCCCTTGTATCTAGTATCTCTTTATCTTTGTATATAGCTTTAGAAATCGAATCAGATTATTATATCCAACAATTTTCTTTACATAATATTGCAGTTTGATCTTTGGATTCACGTGATAAGTAAGCAGCCAGCTGTAATCTTTCATTTCTTTCATGACTACTTTGATTCTGTCCTTGTCACCATCTACTAATGTATTACTTAATAATAATGTTCCATACTGATATGCCGCAAAATCATGATATAATTCATAGAACTTTGTTCCTTTTGGAATTTCCTGCCCAAATCTTACACATTTTTTAACATTATTACTAAGATCATAAATATTTTTATAAGAAATCGTATGTGTAATGGATTCACTTCTCTGACGATATACATAAGCTTCTGTATTGTTATATCCGATACTGCCACATTTAATCAGCATTCTTGCACACCAATCGATATCTTCGGAGGTAATTCCTTTTTCAAAATATAATTCATTTTTCTTTAGAAATGATGCAGATATCAGTTTATTGCATGCCGATGAAATATATAATCCCTCATTAATCAGACGTTCTAAAATCTGATCTTTTTCCTGCTGTTTGATGTCTTCTACGGATTTTAAGCATGGTACAAATTGTTTGGTATCTTCCATATATTTTTTGTAACGAAAATTCAAGATGTCTACTGGATACTGCTGCATTTGATCCGCAAGCTTTTCAACCATCTTGGGATCATCCCAATAATCATCACTGTCAAGAAATAAAACATAATCCCCGCTACACTGTTTAATGCCCGTATTTCTTGTATCTGATAACCCACCATTTTCTTTATGGATCAATTTAATTCTTGCATCTTGCTTGGCATACAATTCACAAATCTGTGGGCTTGAATCTGTTGCTCCGTCATTAATTAATAAAATCTCCAAATTGTGATACGTTTGAGCAAGCACACTTTCTACACATTCTTTTAAATACTTTTCTGTATTATATACAGGTATGATCACGCTTATCTTCATTCTTGTTTCCCCTTATCCAACTATATCTATATATACAAATGTAAAATATCACTTTCGTATCCAAGTCCCCATGTAAGAACCATCTGGAAATAGAAAAACACCAAATAAAATGCCATACACAATAAAATTACCATCTTCCTGCTCCTCTCCGTAAACGCATGATGCATCAGCCATGGTAATAATATCAGATTATAAATATCAAAATATGTTGTTAATCGTCCAACTACCATTCCACTTGAAAATGTTGCAATAATATATAGACAAAAATTTATTACAGACATATTAATACTAAAATTAATAAGTTTATTATTCTCATCTTCAATCGCATATCTTGCCATATAAGCGATCACACAAGGAATCATTGCTATTGCCAGTCGAATAATACTACTTCCTTTTCCTTGTGATGAAATATAATCAACATATCCCTTATACTGTGTTTCTGCTAAAAAATTTCCAAACAACGGAAATAACTTGTCAAAGCAGACTCCTACAATCAACGAAAAAAATATGACTGTCCTCATTTTGGCACCCCACGGCTTTACATTTCTTAGGAAATATACTAACAATAAAATCAACGCAGATCCATGGATAGTCGAAAGCAATAAAATCAAAATCACATATTGAGTCCATTTTCCTTCTAATATCATATATGTTGCACAAAAGAATATCGTAACAACAATAAACTGTCTCATCCCATTAACAAAATAGGTAAACATAGTACTTGCGATCAATAAATAACAGCTTAATCCAAAGTATTCCGAATAACGCATTAAGCCAATCATCAATGCGACTCCGGATATAAATGTGATCAGAAACAGCCATCCATGAAAATCATTTGAAATAAATTGTTTAAATAAAACCGATATTACAAAAAAACCTTTATCTTTATTCACAGATTTCAAATCCATTCCACTAATACTTGATGGATAACCTTTAAACATTTGTATATATGTCCCTGTATCTGCAATTCCACTTCTCAATCCGCAGAAAAATATCACAACTGCAAAAAAAATGATTGCCTGACTCCAATAAGCCTTTCTCTGATATCTTGTCCCATTCCATGTAATCCTTGCACTAGATTCATTCCAAAAACATATAATTGTCGCTAATAATAAAAACAGCCAATAAATCTTCAATGTTCTTCCTTCCTTTACCTATCTTCCAAGTCCTTCCAAAGTCATCTCAACAACCTTCTCCTTATCAAACCTCTTCTCCATCACTTCCCGTGACTTCTCTCCCATCTGTTTCTTCTCTTCATAGGAAAGTTCAATAAATTCCACCATCTTCTCTTCCAATCCCTTAACATCCTTCACATCCACCAGATACCCATTCTCGCCATCTCTTACAGCTTCCATACACCCATGAATCCTGCTGGTAATCAGTGGTCTTCCCATCGCTCCACATTCTAACAGCGTATTTGCCATGCCTTCATGATACGTCGGTAATATAAAGCAGTCACATTTCTTAATAAATGGCTTTACATCTTCCTGGAATCCATAATAATAAATAATTCCATTTCTTACTAACGAATGAATTCTGTCTTTGTAATCATCTTCCATTGGCCCTACGATATCGAACGATACTTCTGGATAGATCTTCTTGATATTTTTTGCGGCTTTGAACAGTTCCTCGACTCCTTTTTCTTTCATCACACGTCCGATAAACAAGAACCTGATGTTTCTTGATTCTTCTGGATATGGCGTCATCTTGTATTCATCAAGGTCGATCCCTGCTCCTGGAAGGGTGCATGATCTGGATTCTTTGATAATATTATTTTCTATAAACACCTGCTTATTTCCTTCATTTTCAAAGAAGATCGTTTTTGCCTTTTTGCAGGATAGTTTATATAAAAATACGACGAGTTTCTTGATCATATTTTCATTCTGAAATGCAGTTCCTAATCCTGTGATGTTGACTGCATATGGAATTCTTTTGAATCTTGCTGCGATCCCTCCGTAGATGTTTGGTTTGATCGTGTAGGTAATCACAAGGTCTGGCTTTATCTTGCCTAAGATGTTAAAGTATCTCATCATCAGTTTAAGATCTGTTGCTGGATTGATCCCTCTTCGATCTACCGGTGTTTCGATAAAATGACATCCCATTTCTTTTAAATTCTGTACTAACATTCCTTTTGGCAGGGATATATAGACTTCATTTCCTTGATCTATGAGTTCTTTGATCAGGGCTTTTCTGAATTTGTATAATCCTACGTCTAGGTTTGCTAAAATTAATATCTTCTTATTCTTCATCGTTTACTCTTCTCACTGGTACTCCAACATAAGTTCCTGCTTCGTTGATATCTTCGATCACTGTACTTCCTGCTCCCATGATCACTTCGTCTGTGATATGCAGTCCTTGTATGATCTGGCTTCCTGTGCCGATCTCTGTCTCAGTCTTTAAATGGACATCTCCTGACAGTAAAACTCCCGGATACAGGGTATTATAATCTCCAATCTCATCATCATGCCCGACAATACTTCGGTTGCAGATCAGGTTAAAATTACCAATCTCTATATTCGTTGTCATAATAACGGATGTACAAATGATATTTCCTTGTCCTAGATGCACTCTTTGTGATGTGATCACGGATGGATCGATCAGATTAGGATACCATAAGTTTGGATTTGGCAGACATTTTAAAACGAGTTTTTCACGGACTTTTGCATTGCCTATAGCAAAGGCGACGGCAAGTTTTTGTTCTTTGTCATATTCTTCAAGGTATTTCATTCCTCCAAGAATCAGATAGCCATCTATAATGCTGCCTTGCTGGATTCCATCGTCTATGTATCCAAGAATCTCATATGTTGGTTCTTCTTCGTTGATCCGTTCGATCAGCCACTGAGTATCTCTTCCCATACCACCGGCTCCAACGATCACGATTGGTTTTATCTTTGGTTCTTTACTCATATAACCCATCCTCATTCTTCTTCCAATAGCATTCCATTCCTAATGCTTTCGGTGCAATAAAATCTTTCTCGATATCATCTCCGACAAATGCCATGTTCCTGCATGGTATTTCTAATCGTTTTCTCATGATCAGAAATGGAAGATCATTTGGTTTCCTGAATTCCATGACATTTCCATGTCCTGCAAGTTCGTCTGTGATCAGTATCTCGTCTGCCATTTTATCTAGCCCCAGGGCTTCTATCTTGGCTCGCTGTACTTTTGGTGTTCCATCGATCAAGATCCCAATACTTCGCTTTTGCGTGTGTAGTTCAAAGAATAATTCTTTGACTCCTTCATACAGTGAAATCTCTGGTTTATGGTCCCTGATGGCTTCTCTGCATTTTAATAATAATTCATCCGAATACATTCCTGCATCTTTTAATACCGTTTCCAGTGGCGGCTGCCCTTTTTCCAGTGCTGCGCATAACTTATTAAAGATATTGTTCACTTCTGGAAGCATTCGTTCTACCACTCGGAAACTGCTTCGTACATAATCTTTCTCTGAGTATAATGTGTCATCCAGATCAAAGATCACTGAACCAATTCCCTCATCTAAATGATACAGATCTTTAAAATCATGAATCTCTACGATCGGTTCTTCTCTTGTATTTAAACATACACTTTTTTCAAATCTTGTGAAAATAACATTGTCATCGGCTGCATTCTCTTTGTATTCCATTGGTTCACCTAACATCATGGAGAGTGCTGCATATGGTGCGTCGGCTCCTGCCTTGATCGATACGGTGCTTGCCTGATGATACCATGGTTCCATTCGGATAAAATAATCTTTGTCTGTATGTTCTTCACGAAGCATAAAGATCGTCATCCATCCGAATGGCCTTAATTTCTTTATCACTTTCTTTGCTTCTTCTACGATCTTGTGATCTCTTACAACTCTATATCTTGCACTTTCTTTTCCCTCGACTTCTTCCTTTGCCCTTGGTGTGATGTAAACTGGGCTTCCGTCTAGATTGCAGAATACGTCGATCTCATACATCTTCCCATTTAAAAATGGACGTATCGTGTAATTCGCGTATTTTGATGCATGAAAACTTAATTCTTGTTCATCATGAATCATGATGCTTTTCTCCAGATTATCCATCTCATCCAATACTGCAAACATTGCTGGGAATCCTTGTGTATAATCATTGGCACTGCTTACAACCTGTGGTGCGTTAAGACCACATTCTTCAAAGAAACGAGCTGTCCAGCGTTTGTTGCTGCACAGCAGAGCTAATTCTTCATTTGCAATGAGAACTTCTGTTCCAACAGCTTCAAATTCGCTGGCTCTTTGTGACAGGATAAATACGTCTTCTTCTGTTCTTGGAATGAGCAGACCGATCTTCTCCTGTTTACAGATATGTAAGAGTTCTGTGACATAACCTTCTTCCCCTGGCTGTGGAACCTGATAGTGCTTATGGCAGCGATATAATGCTGGTGCTTCCAGTGAATGATCACAGCCGACAAATGTTACTTTCACCCCTAATCTGCCGGCAGCATAGCGGAAGGTATCGATAAATTCGACCTGATCTGCCACGCTTGAAAATAAGATCTTTAAATGGCCTGCTTTCTTGTATTTGGAAAACTGGTCTTTCTTTGTTCCCTGAAAGGCATACATTGTCACAGATTCCTGTGCACTGATCCCTGCTCTTTTTAAGACTTTTGTCACGGTCTTTAGTATGATCTTGATATCGGTAAGAAATGAAATGCTATCCACATATTCAAGGTCAAATTCAAACTTTTCTTCCCAGCTGATGGCATTTCTTCCATTCACCTGTACAAGTCCTGTCAGTCCTGGTCTTACATCTGCACGTCGTTTCTGTCTTGCACTGTAGAAATCTATGTATTGTTTCAATAATGGTCTTGGTCCGACAAAACTCATATGTCCAAATAAGATGTTGAAGAATTCAGGTAATTCATCAAGACTTGTGGATCTTAACATCTGTCCAAATCTTGGAAGACGTTCTTTGTCTGGCAACAGATCACCATTCTCATCGACGGCGTCTGTCATACTTCTGAACTTGTAGAGTGTAAATATTTCGTTATGATATCCCGGTCTTTCTTGTTTGAAGATCACGGGGCTCCCTAATTTGATCCTTACTAACAGTGCTGTGACAAGCAGAATCGGGCTTGATACAATGATACAGCACAGTGACAATATGATGTCAAAAAATCGTTTGATATATTTGTGATACATCTTTATATATACTCCGTTTACATTTTGTTCTTATCGGTCCAGTACGGATCTTATAATCCCTATGATCCGATCCATATCTTCTTTTGTATTCTTAATATCACTTGGAAGACATAATCCGCGGTCAAAGATATCTTCTGATACTGGTTTCTTATCATCTTCGTAATGAGAATAGAATTCACACCCTTTAAATACTGGTTGTTGATGTAATGGTTTCCAGATCGGACGGCTTTCGATATTCTCTCTTTCCAAAGCTTCTATGATATCTAATGGTTTTGTCTTACTGTCTTCATCGATCGTCATGCATGATAACCAGAAGTTTGGTTCACTGCATGTTTCATATGGATTCATATGCACTTGTTTATAATCCTTGAAAGCATCTTTGTATGTCTCATAGATTGCTTTTTTCTTCGCAATGTGTTCATCCAAATGCAGAAGCTGACCTCTTCCAACTCCCGCTGTGATATTAGACATTCGATAGTTATATCCGATCTCCTTGTGTTCATAATGTCGGACCGGTTCTTTTGCCTGTGTTGCCAGGAATGTCGCATGCTTAATGTATTCTTCATTCTCTGATGCGATCATTCCACCGCCTGATGTCGTAATGATCTTATTTCCATTGAATGAAAATCCTGCCATGACTCCGAATCTTCCTGTCTGGACTCCTTTATATGTTGCTCCCAGACTTTCTGCAGCATCTTCGATCAGTGGAACTTTATATTCTTCACAGATCGCTTTGATCTCATCTACCTTGGCTGGTGTTCCATAAAGGTGTGCAACGATCACTGCTTTGGCCTCTTTATGTTCTTCCAATGCTCTTTTTAATGCCTGTGGTGACATATTCCATGTCTCTGGTTCAGAATCCACGAATACGATCTTGCCTTTTTCGTAGGCAACTGGATTCGCTGTTGCAGCAAAAGTCAGCGAAGGACATATCACAGTATCTCCTTCCCCGACTTCTAATAATTTCACCGCCAGATGCAGTGCTGCGGTTCCTGCGCTTAGTGCACTGCAGTGTGCGATTCCTGTATACGCTTCCATCTCACGTTCAAAGCCATTGACATTTGGTCCAAGTGGTGCGATCCAGTTGGTGTCAAATGCTTCCTGCACAAACTTCTGTTCTTCCCCATGCATCGTTGGTGATGCCATATATATACGTTCTTTCATGCTGTCTCATCCCCCTGTCATTTTGTCTGTTGATTTGTCTGTTTATATGTATACTCTGGAACTAATCTTTTTACAACTTCACGAATATTCGGATCTTCGGAAAATGCCGCATGATCTAATTCAGCGATCAGTTCACTAAATTGTTCTGTCTCCATCATCCTTGGACTTCCAATGAAAATTCGTTTGTTCTTTGTCTCTTTTTTATTCTCCTCATCGATCAGAAGTTCTTCATACAGCTTCTCCCCTGGTCTTAAGCCAGTAAACTGGATTTCTATATCTTCTCCTGGTGTAAGTCCTGATAAACGGATCATATTCTTCGCAAGATCTAAAATCTTGACTGGTTCTCCCATATCAAGGATAAAGATTTCCCCGCCTTCTGCGTAAGCTCCTGCTTCTAACACCAGACTGACGGCTTCTGGAATCGTCATAAAGTACCGGATGATCTCTGGATGTGTAACTGTTACCGGACCACCATTGGCAATCTGCTTCTTGAACAATGGAACGACACTTCCGTTACTTCCAAGAACATTTCCAAATCTTACAGCAACGTATTCTGTATCATATAAGCTATTCATGTATTGAATGACCATCTCACAGATCCGCTTGGAAGCGCCCATGATATTTGTCGGTCTTACTGCCTTATCCGTGGAGATCAGTACCATTCTCTTTACGCCGCTCATCCCTGCTTCTTTGGCTATGTTAAATGTACCAAATACATTGTTCTTGATCGCATCATGCGGGCTGTCTTCCATCAATGGCACATGCTTATGTGCTGCTGCATGAAATACGATATCAGGCTTATAATCTTCAAAAATATTGTGTATTCGCAAATGGTTCTGGACAGATACGATCAATACTTTCAGATCTAGTTCTGGATGTGTTCGCTTCAATTCCATCTGGATCTCATAGGCGTTGTTCTCATAGTTATCAATGATCACTAACTTCTTCGGCTGATATCTTGCGATCTGTCTGCAGATCTCACTTCCGATCGATCCGCCTCCCCCTGTGACAAATACGACTCTGTCTTTGACATAACTCATGATCGATGGAAGATTGGCTTTCACTGGCTCTCTTCCAAGCAGATCTTCAATCTCTACTTCTCTTAGAGCAGATACCGTAACTTCACTATTGATCAGCTGATATAACCCTGGAAGAATACTCAGACGGCATCCTGTCTGCTTGCAGATCTCTAGGATATCCTTGCGGTCCTTGGGTTCTATTGTTGGGATCGCCAGAATGATTTCTTCAACATCAAATTTAACTGCATTGCGCAGGATCGTATTACGATTGCCAACCACTGGTATCCCAGATAAATATGTTCCTTTCTTCGCTGGATCATCATCTATGATGCAACGGATCGTTTTAGTCACATATGTACTCTTTTTGATCTCATTTAAAATGATGCTTCCGGCTTCCCCTGCCCCGATCAACATCACTGGAACTTTCTTCTTGCCAATATCCTTCACTTTGAGTGGTTCACTTCCCTGAAGCAACCGGACAAGTAATCGGATAAAAAACATTCCCAACAACAGATATACCAAATACAAGAAATAGTAACTTCTTGGTATCTCCCATTGTAACATATAAATTCCGATCAACTGAAAAGCTGCTGCGATCACAACTGCTTTGATGACATTAATAAAATCGGACATTCTTGCATACTTCCATTGCGTTGAATACAATCGATATGCCATAAAGATCACAATACTGCAAAAGAGATTCAACGGCATGTATTTTGCAGCATTTTTCAAAAAAATCGGTGCGATCTGTGATGGATAGAATTCAAATCGCGTTAATAATGCAAGATATGATGCTATGATCATCATTATGATATCTGAAATCCCAAGTATCATATTCCATTTTTTTCTTTGGATGATTATTTTTAATTTCTTCATATACTTTCCCCTAACATATGCTCTCACATATTTGTTTTAAATCTATTATACCATTCCTTTTCTTAATTTCCTATATCTACTCCTGCCCATTTCCTGCTTTTTGGTAATTTTTTCTTAAAATACAGCAAAAAGAGATGGAAAAATCTATATTGTTTTGATCTTTCCATCTCTTTTTATGTTAAAATTTTATCTTTTTATACGTTGATCTCAGCTGTTAATCCAAGTACTTCTTTATTCTCTTCCAGAATTGGATTGATCACTTCATTCACAAATTCTTCTGTCTGCTGTGGTGCACGTCCTACGAAGTTCTCTGGTTTCATGATCGCCTGTAACTGCTCCATGTTCATACCAAATGCTGGGTCTGCTGCGATTCTTTCTAACAGATCGTTTGCTTTTCCTTCTTCTTTGACAACTTTTCCTGCTGCCATAGAATGTACACGGATCTTCTCATGAAGTTCCTGTCTGTCTCCACCAGCTTTTACTGCATCCATCATGATATTCTCTGTTGCCATGAATGGAAGTTCGCTTCTTAAGCGGCTTTCGATAACCTTAGGGTATACAACTAATCCGTCTACAACGTTTAAGTAAAGGTCTAAGATACCATCGATCGCTAAGAATCCTTCTGGTACAGATAAACGTTTGTTGGCTGAGTCATCTAATGTTCTTTCAAACCACTGTGTAGATGCTACTAATGCTGGGTTCATGGCATCTGACATTACGTAGTTTGCTAAGGAAGCAATTCTTTCACTTCTCATTGGGTTTCTCTTATATGCCATTGCAGATGATCCGATCTGGTTCTTCTCAAATGGTTCTTCTACTTCTTTTAAGTGCTGAAGAAGTCTGATGTCGTTTGAGAACTTATGAGCAGACTGTGCGATCTGGCTTAATACGTTGATCACGCGGGAATCAACTTTTCTAGAGTATGTCTGTCCAGATACTGGCTGGCATTTGTCAAATCCCATCTTCTTGGCGATCATTCCATCGATCTTCTTGATCGTTTCGTGGTTTCCTTCGAATAACTCTAAGAAACTTGCCTGTGTTCCTGTTGTTCCTTTTGATCCTAATAATCTCATGTTAGCGATCACATGATCAAGATCTTCTAGATCATATACGAGATCCATCAGCCAAAGGCTTGCTCTCTTACCTACTGTTGTAGGCTGTGCTGGCTGAAAATGTGTAAATCCAAGTGTTGGAAGATCTTTGTATTTCATTGCGAATTTGGATAATTCGTTGATCACATTTAATAATTTTACTCTGACAAGCTTTAATGCTTCTGTCATGATGATGATGTCTGTGTTATCACCAACATAGCAGGATGTTGCTCCTAAATGGATGATTCCTTTTGCCTTTGGACATTGTACTCCGTATGCATATACATGAGACATAACATCATGACGGACTAATTTTTCACGTTCTTTTGCTACATCGTAGTTGATGTCTTCTGCATGTGCTTTTAATTCGTCGATCTGTTCCTGTGTGATATCAAGTCCTAATTCTTTCTCTGTCTCAGCAAGTGCGATCCATAACTTTCTCCATGTCTTAAACTTCTTGTCTGGAGAAAAGATGTACTGCATCTCTTTGCTTGCATAACGTTCTGATAATGGGCTCTGGTAACGGTCGTTCATAAAAATCTCCTTATCCTTATCTTTCAAAATTTCCACGAATATCTCTTGTTGGCGGTTTCATCGGATACTCACCTGTGAAACATCCTTTACAGATCGGTAATCCCTGTACCATCTGTGAAAGTCTCTCTTCTCCTAAGTATCCTAAACTATCTGCTCCGATCACTTCACAGATCTCGTTGATCGATCTGTTATATGCGATCAGCTGTTCTCTCTCTGGAATATCAGTTCCAAAGTAGCATGGCCACAGGAATGGTGGGGAACTGATCCTTACGTGAACTTCTGTCGCTCCTGCATCGCGTAACATCTTCACAATGCGGTCACTTGTTGTTCCTCGTACGATGGAATCATCGATCATGATGACTCTCTTTCCTTTGACTGCTTCTTTTAAAACATTTAACTTGATCTGCACGCTTGATTCACGGCTGCTCTGTCCTGGTTTGATGAAAGTTCTTCCAACATAACCGTTCTTGACAAATGCGGTTCCGTATGGAATTCCTGACTCTAAAGAATATCCAAGGGCTGCTGCATTTCCTGATTCTGGTACTCCGACAACCAAGTCTGCTTCTACTGGTGAATCCTGTGCGAGGTATCTTCCTGCCTGAATTCTTGAGTGGTATACCCCAACTCCGTCAATCTCACTGTCTGGTCTTGCAAAATAAATGTATTCAAAGATACATCTTGCTGTTTTCTCCTTTGGAAGACATAAATCACAGTCTGACTGAATTCCATCCTTTGTGATCGTTACGATCTCTCCTGGATTCACGTCACGGATAAATTCTGCTCCGATCGTATCTAATGCACAGCTTTCAGATGCTAATACATAAGCGTTATCTCTCTTACCGATACATAATGGCTTAAATCCATATGGATCTCTTGCTCCGATCAGTTTCCTTGGTGACATAACAATCAGGGAATACGCACCTTTGATCTTCTGCATTGCTCTGGCTACTGCCTTCTCAATTGATGATGTATTCACGCGTTCTCTTGCGATATGGTATGCGATAACTTCGGAATCGATCGTTGTCTGGAAAATAGCTCCTGTCTGTTCTAATTCTTCGCGAAGTTCTATTGCATTGATCAGATTACCATTATGTGCAAGTCCTAAAGTACCTTTTACATAATTTAAAACCAGTGGCTGGGCATTCTCAGGAACACTCTCTCCTGCTGTTGAATACCTTACATGCCCTACACCGATATCTCCCTTTAATGCCTGAAGGGAATCTGGTGTAAACACTTCATTACATAATCCCATACCTTTTTGAGATGTGACATTACGTTTTGGACCATTCGTATCAGAAACTGCAATTCCGCAGCTTTCCTGACCTCGATGCTGCAGTGCAAACAATCCATAATAGATCGTTGACGCTACATCATTGCCATCGAAATCATAGATACCGAAAACTCCACATTCTTCTCCCAACTTATCAAAGTTCTCTCTGCTCATCGTGATCTTTTGACCTTTCTGTTATACAATCTTTAGTTTCGTTTGTAAAATACACATTTTTGATAGTAACATATTCATTTTAAATCTGCAAGCATCCCTGTTATTGATTCTCTTTTAATAATGTAGTATCTGGTGGGATCTCTCCTCGCTTAAGCTTTGTATATATGATTCTTCTTACAGATTTATCAATTCTTGATTCTTTGATCTTGCCGCTTTTTAGTGCTTTCTCAATTGCCTTGTATGCTTCTTTATAATTATCCGGCATCACGATCAAATCAACTCCTGCCTGAATCGCTTTCACTGCTGCTTCTCCGGAACTATAGTTATCTGTGATCGCTTTCATGTTCATCGCATCAGTCATGATAACGCCCTTGTATTCCAATTCATCTCTTAGAATATCAGATACGACTCTGCTGCTTAGGCTTGAAGGCTCCTTCTCGTCTGTCACATTAGACAGCATCAGATGTGATACCATCACTGCATCAGCTTTTGCCTTGATCCCTGCTTTAAATGGTTTAAAATCTGTATCTCTTAATGCATTGATCGTCTGGTCAGTCTCTGTGCTTCCACGGTGTGTGTCTCCTCCGGTCTGTCCACTTCCTGGAAAATGCTTTAATGTCGCTGAGATCTGTTGTTTCTGCATGTTCTTTACCAGTGTTGTGATAATATTGGCAACTTTCTTTGAATCTGTTCCAAAGCTTCGGTCTCCGATCTCTGTGTTATTCTTATTCGTTAAAACGTCTGCGACTGGTGCCAGATTCATATTAAATCCAAGCTCTTTTAATTCCTTTCCCTGTGTCTTCCCCATCTGTGCGATCTTCTTGTTATTGTAAGTTCTTCCAACTTCCTGTGCAGATGGATATACTGTCATCTTCATCTTGGGATTGGATGCGACTCTTGAAACCTGTCCACCTTCCTCATCCACTGCCATAAATAGTGGGATATAGGAGGCATCTTGAAGTTCATCTGTCATCTTCTTTGTCTGATCAGGTGTGTTGATATTCTTCGCAAACATGATCACCCCACCTGCTGGATACTTCTTCAATGTCTTCTTCATCTGGCTCGTCACGCTTGTCTGATTCTTGCTTTCTGCCTCATCTAATTGATAAACAGATACCATAAATAGTTGTCCGATCTTATTCTTTAAGGACATCTCCTTCGTGATATCTTTTGCCATTCCCTGCAGGGTTGTTTCATCCAGATCTTCTGTCTTGAGTTTCTTTGTTGTACTCTTCTTCCCGCATCCTGCTGTCATGACAAGCATCAATACAAGGACAAGGCTGATTAAACGTCTCTTCATTCTTTCGTGTCCTTTCCGTGCATGCTTTTTTCTTTTTATTATACCAGAAGCATTTGTTTGTATCAAATGCTGTTACGTCTTATTCTACCTATGCAATAAGAAAAAAAGCCCCTCCAGATCTTAATGTCTGAAGAGACTTTAAAAGCAGATGTCTTCAAATACGCAACCGTTCCATAAGTCACCATGTATCAAAACTTCATGAAAAAAGGATTTAAAAACCACTCTATCAAATGGTCTATTTGCATATTGTCGACACAATTAGTAGTATATACTTTTATATTTATGTTTTCTACCCTTTCAACATAGTTTTTTTACAATTTTGTCAATTTAGTCAAAAAATATATGAAATCTATTTGTTTACCTCTAAATATTGTTTAAATTGTATAGTAACCAGGAATTGATCTCCGTCTATTCTTATCGAAAACTCTCCTCCACAATTCTTTGTAAAACTGTCTGCGATGGAAAGTCCTAATCCGTTTCCTTCGCTGGTACGTGATTTTTCCGCTCTGGCAAACCGTTCCATGATCTCTTCTTCTGTAAAATTCATCTCATAGGATGCTGTGTTTATAACTTCTAATTTTATATTTTGATCTGCTTCGGTGATCCTTAGGAAGATTCTGGTTCCTTTCAGGGAGTATTTTAAGGCATTTTCTATGACATTTTGTACCACACGATACATGCGGCTGCTGTCTCCGATAAATCTTGTGTGTGTAGCTTGGCACTGATATCTGATCGCAAATCCAGATTCTTCTATCTGATCTGCCATATCCCCCAGTGTCTGTTCTACCAGACGTTTCATATCCATTTCTTCCAGATCTACTTTCGCATCTCCACTTGTTGCCTTCGCAAGTTCAAATAGGTCAGAAATGATGGCTTTTAAGCGTTCGGTCTTGTTGATCAGGATGGTTACATAATCTCTTGATTCTGCAGATAATGTTTGATCTCTGCTTAAGAGATCGACGTATCCGATGATAGAAGTCAGCGGTGTCTTCAGATCATGTGATACATTTGTGATCAGATCGATCTTCATTCTCTCGCCCTTCATCTGTGTTTCTAATGCTTTTTCCATTCCCTGCCCGATATTGGTCAGTTTCTGACTGTATTCATAATACGCAGATTCTTGTGAAATATCGGTCGTTGCCGTCAGTTCTCCATTGGAAATACGTTCGATCTGATCGACCAGCATGCTTAAATCTCTCTGTTCTTCTGCATATTTGTCTGAATATCTTGAAAAATATCTAATAAGAAAAACAAAGATGACTGCTACTATAAACAAGAGTGGGGATGGAATATTCATTCCACTCATTCCCATGATGATACAAGCAAGTGTACCGACAGTTAAAATATATCGTAAGACCCTGTACTGTCTGATCCTGTCTCTTGCATGTTTTTGTGCAAATGACATCGCTTCATCTTCCAGCTTTCTTCTTGTCTTTGCCTGACGGCTCCATTTTCGAATATATCCCAGACAAAATGTTGAATCCAGAAGATTCTTCTGGCGAATCCTCCATACCGTAGTCTGAATACATACGGCAAATACCATGATAAAAAATGGAGCTGAGATATAACTCAGCGTCATGATCATCTCGATCGTTGAACCTGTGATCCGGCCCTGTGTATATTCTATCGTATATTCCCAGATTGCATAGCATAATGCAATCACCAGTCCAAGCAGCGTAATTGCTGTCACTAGTATGATCTCCCACCAGAGTCTGTCAAGCCCTCTAAAAAATCTGGTTCGCTTTTCCTGAAGTGCAAATAAGATGCACAGCAGGATCGTTCCGATTACTTCAATGATCGAAACAATGATGATCGTTTTGATTCCCGTCGTAATCTGTTTTGTTGATCCTTTTCGGAAATTTTCAATCTCTGTTAGTGCTTTTTTTGTCAAAGAAATCTCAATGTCTGCATTTTCCAGACGCTGATTCTTCTCATCATTGATCAGAAGCTGTTCCGGGAATATATCCTGCAGTGTATAATCATCCCCATAGAATTCATAGTATTCTGTCTGATCCGCATTGTACTCGTCATACGGATCCCATCCTTTGAAACTTCCGTCTTTGTTTAGTTTCTCTGTCTTGTCTCTTTCTATATGAAAATGTTCAATCCTGCCCCCAGCATAGTTCGCATTTTCTGTTCCATATGTTGATGTTGTCGTTACCATCTTTTTATCATATGGTTTGACCTTCATCGTTACTTTCACAAATGATTCTTTTTTTATCTTATTTAGTAAACTTTCTGATACATGATTTGCCTGTGTATAATAGACTTTATCACTTTCTTGATCCGCCCATTTATCAAACAGTGAGATCTGTGTGTTTTTGATATAGTCTGATTGATTCTGTTCATCCAGACTGAAGCTGTTATCCCCTGTCAATGCCATGTTATGGATCGTGTTGAGTCCATATATCCCTGACAGGATCATGGCGATCATCACAAGTGTGATCCATACCTTGTTAGTCCATTTTCTCGATCTTGTATCCAATTCCCCACACCACCTTTAAATATCTTGGATTTTTTGCATCTATTTCTATTTTCTCGCGGATACGACGGATATGGACCATAACGGTATTCTCTGTCGCATAGGCTTCTTCGTTCCATACACGTTCGTAGATCTCATCTGCTGAAAATACTCTGCCAAGGTTGTTCATCAGAAGGCTTACGATCTTGTATTCGGTTGCAGTCAGTTTCACTGGCTCTCCGTCTACCATCATTCTTTTTCCTTTCATGTCAAGGATCAATCCGCCATTGATGATCTGTTCTTTATTGCTTTCTGCGGCGTTCATTCCTCCAAACTGCATGTATCTTCGCAGCTGGGATTTCACTCTCGCTACTAGTTCATCTGGGCGGAATGGTTTGCTGATATAGTCGTCGGCTCCCATAGATAGTCCCAGGATCTTATCGCTTTCTTCTGTCTTGGCTGAAAGAATGATGATCGGGATGTTCTTGCTTTCCCTGATCTTCATCGTTGCGGATAGTCCGTCCATCTTCGGCATCATAACGTCTATGATCAGAAGCTGGACTTCTTGTTCCATCAGGACATCCATGGCTTCCAGACCATCATATGCCGTTATGATTTCATAGTCTTCCATTTCCAGACGTTTCTTGATCGCTCCTACGATCTCTTTGTCGTCGTCAACGACCAGAATCTTTGGCTGGTTCATACTTTTCCTCCTCGTATCTTTGATGGTTTTAGTGTATCAGATGGTTCTTTCGTTTCTGCGGATATAATTCTTACGAATTTCTTAATATGATGTAAGTGTCAAAAGTATAAATTGCGTTTGTGCTTGCACAAATAAGCAATTTATACTTTTGACACTCTCATCTTAATATGACTTCCTTAATTATAATAATTTACCGAATAATTATCAATATCCTGTCCAGTGTCTGTAGGAGTGTGCCTGCACTTAATGGATAGCAAGATATTGATAATTATTCTCATTTATAGTTATTGTTCACTAACCTTTCGTGTGGTATCATATTTTTCAACAGTTAGAGTTTTCTAACTACATACACGCTATTATTTTATATTACAGAAAACGGAGGAAAAACTATATGCGTAAAAGATTAATCGGGAAAGCCTTTGCTATCGCTATGAGTGGTGCAATGGTTTTAACTGCGACTCCTGTGACAGCTAATATCTTTAATGTTGCTCACATTGTTAAGGCTGCTGATGAACAGTCTGATGAATATGTTTATTGCTATGCTGGACTTACCTGGAATGAATATTGGGCATCTGAGGGTGTTTATGCTGCCGGTAATGACAGCTCTTCTGATACATTAGATAGTCATAATGAACTTGATAATGGTGGATACGATGCCGTTACTCGTGCTACAACAAACCATGGTCTTCATAGAGGAAGTTTCCAGTGCATCACAACGATCTATACAACCGATGGAATTGCTTATCAGATTTCTAACTGGGAACAAGTAAAAGGCTCTGATGGTAAAGTAACAGCTACTTATTTACATCTAAAAGACGTGGAAGGAAGAGTTACTTTTAACAAAGGAACTTTAACATTTGCTGATAATTCCACAAAAAAAATGGATCACTATAGTGTTTCTGGAATCAAATATGTTCCTGTAAAAGTAAAGGCTTCTGACTACAACGATTTTAAAGCAAAATACTCTGTTGTTGAAAACAATGGTACACTGATCGGTGGATATGCAGAAGGTGTTTTAAGTTCTTATAAAACATCTGCAAATGTAACAGCAAGTACAAATGGATTAAAGGAAGCGGTCAAAGGTTCTGACGGTTCCTTCTCTTTCAAAGCCAGAACAACTGGTACTGACTCTGGTATTAAAGATCAGACATTACAGAAAGCTGTAAAAATCACTCCAACTGTAAAAGCTGCCTCTGGATCATATGGAGAATTTCTTCGTGTGGATCTAAATGGAGATGACTATGGTGCTTTAGGTGACAAGATGCAGGCTGTTAAATGGACATACTACGGAAATGACAGCACTCGTACAAAAGCTTTAGCTTCTTACGGAACAAAATTTGCAGCTGATAACTGGATGCATAAATCTATGGGAATCCAGCTTGGATTAACAGATTCTATTCGTTGCCAGTTACCTGAAAATACAGATGGTACAGGTTATTGGAGTTTAACAGTTTATGCTCTTGGTTACGAGGATTATACAGTTAACTTTGAAGCTACAAAAGACAATATTGTTTCCAAAAAGGCTCTTGCAAGCGACGAAGAAAAAGCTTCTCTTCAGAAATTAGTAACAGAAGCTGAATCTTTGAAGAAAGATTCCTATGTTGATAGTTCTAACAAGCAAACTGCATTTGCTAATCTTCAAACTGAACTAGATGAATCTAAAGAATTACTGAACAAAAAAGAGTTATCTTCTGCAGAAGTCAGTGAACAGATCACTCATTTAACAGAAGCGATCAATGCAGTCAAAGCTTTAAAAACAAAAGATGCTGCAACTACTACTGCTGCACCTTCTACAACAAAACCAGCAACTACAACTACTGTAACAAACACAACTACTGTGAAAGCTCCTGCGAAGACAACTGTGAAATTAAGCAAGGCTAAGAAGACTTCTATTAAAGTGTCTTGGAAGAAAGTTTCCGGAGTTGCTGCTTACCAGATTCAGTACAGCACATCTAAGAACTTTAAGAAAGCAAAAACTGTCAAAGTTTCTGCAAAATCAACTTCTAAAGTCTTAAAGAAGCTGAAAAAGAATAAGAAATATTATGTAAGAGTTCGAAGCTACAAAGTAACAAAAGCAAACAACAAATCTAAGAATGTTTACTCTGCTTGGTCTGCTAAGAAAGCTTTAAAAACTAAGAAGAAATAATCTCTCTTAAATAATATTAATTACATCTCAATCTTAAAATTATTAAATAAAATAGGAACTGCATTTGGTCTGCGGTTCCTATTTTATTACTTATTCTATGTTTCTTTTTTACCGTTGATAAATTGATGATATTCTATTTTGAAAATCATTTAATGATAATCCCATAGATTTCATCAACTGATAACTCTGGATTTTGTTTGATCATTTCGTAAATCGGCTGAACAAATTCTATACTTTCCATAAGATCATCTATTATCTTCTCCATAGAATCTCCTCTTTGGGATTTTTTTTGAATGAGTAGAATTTTATTCTTGATTTCTCCTTTGATTTCTCCTTCTCTTCTTCCTTCTATCCTTCCTTTTTCTTCTAATTCCTCTAGCGCCTTGCACATATTCATCTTCCCTCCTTCTTTCTCTAGCTTTATTGCATCATCAATCAATTTCTGTGATTCTGTAATCGCACCAATTACTAATCCCAGTTCTGAAGGTATTAATTGCTCTTTGTATATATCATTAATTTTATCATATCTTTTATCATAAATGAATCTACTGATATCAAAAACTGTATTGACATCTGAATTCTGAAATTTCAGATATTCGCTGTTTCTTACCTCTATAAGATTCATCTTATAATCTGATACTAACGCTTGAAATCTTTCTGGTACTTTCAACATGTCTATCAATGAACGAGGGCCATCCCATTCTTTTTCGCCATAATAAATGCAGATTGTAATCATTGGATGTAAACGATCCTCTGCTGTTAGCCCTGATAAAAATTCATCTGAATTTCTCCAATTCTTTTGCTTTTTATTTTGGACTGCTAATTCATTGTATTCTTTTAAATAAGAAAATGCATGCCCGTTAAATTGAAGCAATGATGAAATATCCGTATCTACTTCTGTCAGATCATTAGGTTTTAACACCTGCTCTCCATCAAATATACAAGCATTAAATAAATCTGCAAATCTACTATTATCTTTCCAGAAATTTTTTAAAATATGATCTGCTTTTATATGATTCTTTATTTTCTTTTGCTGTGCCATTTGAACTGATTCCCTCCCATCCTGTTATATATCCGTATATTTTTCATGTTTTTAATATACTATATTTATTTCATATTTTCAATACCTGATATTTTGCAATTCAACCAATTCAACATTCAACCAATACACTTTATGCTGTGAATGAAGATTTCAAATATATAAGAAAAAGGAGCCATAAAATAAACTTTCTAATCTCTAAGATTACGTTTATTTTACGGCTCTTACTATTACCCTTGTGCTAAATTTTCTTGTAATAATTCCGTCTATCTAAAATATTTATCCAGAATCTGGCGTTCTCCTTCATTGTCATTGATGTCTGTGACAATATCTGCTGCCTCTTTTACTTCATATGCGGCATTGCCCATGGCGACTCCAAGTCCTGCATATCTGATCATATCGATATCGTTGAAATTATCACCAAATGCCATTATCTCTTCTTGTTTCACATGAAAATGGTCTTTTAACATATGGATTGCATCGGATTTGGATGCTTTCATGGACATGATCTCTAAATAGGTATCTTTGGATCGATAAATTCTGATCTGTGGGAATTCTTTTACTAACTGTTGTTCCAACGCTGCAATATCTTCTTTATCTCCCATGCATAACACCTTGTGTACTTCTTTGTAGACTTCTTCATCTTCAAAAGACACTTCTTGTGGAATCACGCCTGTGATATCACTTTCCTGCGCTGCCCAATATTCTTTTTTATCTTTTACCAACCATTCATCGTTTGTGTAAATGTTAACCGAAATCTTTGGATTCAATTCATAGACTCTTCTGCATAACTTCATGGCAACTTCTTGTGGCATTGCCACACTGTAGATTGGATGGTCTTCTTCATCAACAACTAAAGCTCCGCTGTAGCAGATCATTGGACTCTTCGCCTCTAATTCTGCTCTGATGGCTGTCATACCTTTGGGCATTCTTGCGGATACTAAGACGTATGGGATTCCATTTTGGTTGATCTGTTTTATTTTTTTTCTTGTATTTTCTGGTATCTGATGTTTTGAATTTAATAATGTTCCATCGATATCACTAAATACTGCTTTATACTTTTTCATTATGTCTGCATCCTTTCGTTTCTCTGCTTTGTTGTCTATTTCTTCCATTATTATAAAGCAAGAAAAGCCATCTGGCGAGGATAAAATATTCCAGATGGCTTTCTTCTTTTTTAGGTCTTTATTTTTAATATGCTTTCACTGATTTTGCTTTAGAATATGCTCCGTATACTTTCTGATTTGTTGAATCATAGTAGTAATAGCGAACCTGTACATAATATTTCTTGCCTTTTTTTAGACCTGTTTTTGTATAAACATTTTTCGCTAAACCTGTTGTTTTGTATTTTGCAGATTTCATCTTTTTGCTTGTGGAATAACGGAATCTAAATCCTCGTTTTTCTCCATATTTATTTGTATATTTGATAGATTTGGCTACAAATCCTGTTCCTTTTCCAGACTTACCTTTCAAAGATGATAGTTTCGCTGTTCCTACTTTGATTTTAACAAATTTTGCTGTTAATACAATATTTTTATCTGAAGCAGGTACTTTATTAACAACTTTTCCTTGATAAGTCCATCCCGCAAATACATAACCTTTCTTACCAGCAGCTTTATATTTTGTTTTATTCCATCCTGGTAATTTAGTTCCAGCTTTTGTTTTATTTATTGTTGTAACAGTTTTTCCACCATTACCTTTTAATGTTACTGAAATTGTTTTTGGTGTTTCTGATGGTTTTGTTGACTCTGATGGTTTTGTTGGCTCTGATGGTTTTGTTGGCTCTGATGGTTTTGTTGGCTCTGATGGTTTTGTTTCTTCTTTTTTATCTACATATAAATTCTTGAAACTTACTGCACCATCCCATAAACCAAGTCCCATATATCCAGTTTTGATATCAAAGAAATCTTTGTCTGACTCTTTATCTGCATCAAAAGTATAATTTAAGCATTCCTTATCATCTACATATACTTTCACTGCATTTGCTTCTTTTTCAATCTTCACATGATGATATGATCCATCACTAATGCTAGAAGACATCTCTCCTACTGCAATATCACCATCTTTATACATTCTGAACAAGCGCACTTTGTTACTACCTGGAACAAACTGAAGACAATATGCTCCATTTGGATCCGTTGATTTTGATGCAAAAATTAAGTTAACTAATCCTTTTTCAAAGGACATATCCGCTTCTATTGTTGATTTTTCATTAACTACCGCATCTTCAGACATATAAAAATCATTTGCAGACTGGTTGGAATCTGATAACACTTCTCCATCAATCGTCCAATTACCACTTACATTTACAAATTTCTTAATGTTTGTTTTGAAGTTATTTTCTTTTACATTAATCGTAAATATCTTTTTCTTTGATGGATCTGATTTACTCGATGCAGTAACTGTTGCTTTTCCTGATTTTAATGCTGTTACAACTGCTTTTCCATCTGACTCTTTGATACTTACAACATCTTTTCCTTCTGTAACATCCCATGTTATCGTCTGATCCATAGAAATTGGAAATACATATGCACTTAATTCTACACTATCACCAGCATATAATATCTGGTTTGCATTCTGCATAGATCCAACAGATTCCACATCTGTCAATTCTTCCTTATCTGTCCAAATTGACTTCATTGGATAAATATCAATATCTGCTTTTACAGGATCACCTTCTACTAGAACAGATGCTCCTAAACTTGTTGGTGTTGGGAATATCTGGTTCGCTCCTGCTGCTGTATTATTACTGCTAAATACTTCAACACTAGCTTTGTCTACATAAATATGTAATTCTACAGAACCATCTTCATTCTTTTTCACATTAGACTGCTCATTTATTTTTTTGAATTCCTGACTGATAATCTTTCCTGATTTACTTCTATCGATAGATAGTTTCTCATTTTCTAAATCATAAATTACATCGGTATATTCTGTATCATTTTGATTCTTTCTTAGTCTGAACCCAACTTTCTTTGTTTTCTCTGATGGTTTAAATTTAGCAACAATCTCATATGTATCCTTTGCAAAATCCTTTAAGAGATCATTATCTTCTGAAATTGTAACATCTTTATAAGAAATCTTATTTTCTGCATCTCTTAAACTCTCATATTCACTAATTGGTGTCTGTGTTAAAACGTATTTTCCATTTTCCTGTTTTAGTCCTACTTTAAGATTCAGATTATAAGTTCCATTAAAATTCTGTCCTACAGTATCTGCAACTTTATTACAATAATCATCCCATGTATTCATCCAATTTCCTTCAATAATCTCTGGAATCGTTGGATTTTCCTGTGTTCCGAAGTCTTGTACATAATATGTCATTGCTGCATAGGAATCCTTACCAAAGTTCATAACACCGTCACTGTTTTTGTAAGCTTCATCTGCAACAAATTTCCATTTTCCATCAACTTGTTTAAAATCACCGACTTTATAAAATCTTCCACCGCGGGAAAGTACCCATTTCACACCATCTTTTGTTTCAATTGGATAAAGGTCAGGGCATTCTGTATGAAGATCTGCATATGTAGATTCACATTTCCAATCTGTCAGATTGTCTGATGAATAAATACGAAGTGGTCCGCCTGCAATTACCATGAACCATTTATTTTCCCATCTAAAAACTTTAGGATCTCGGAAATCTCTATTGTTTAATGGATCTTTTGACCAGTCTGCTGCAATTTTATTTGTTTTTTTCCAAGTTTTTCCTTCATCTGTACTATAGGCAACTTTAATACGTTGTCCATTTCCATCTGCTGTGATCAATGCAACTAATCCACCTTCATTGCCGTCACCAAAAAGTCCTGATGTATTCTTTTCATCCGCTACAATACATCCTGAAAACATAGCTCCATTTGCATCTGGATATAATGCAATTGGCTGTTCTTCCCAATGGATCAAATCTTTACTTGTTGCATGTGCCCAATGCATTGGCCCCCATTTTGTATCATCATAGAACTGATAGAACATGTGATATGTTCCTTTATACTTAACCAATCCATTTAAATCATTTCCCCATCCGTCCTTTACAGAATAATGATACTGATTTCTGTATGCTTCATTATAATAAGTTTTATCTGCTGCTCGGCGATGCACATTTACACGATATGTTAAAGTTGCTGTCTGTCCATTTTCTCCCTGAACTGTGCTCTTTACTGTAATGTAATTCTTACCAACTTTAACTGGAATATTCTTTCCATCGTTATATGTTTTTCCATCATATTCAACCTGTACATCTGCATTTTTATTTTTCTTTTCGATATTCAAGTCTACTGTTTCTGCATTATTCTTTACATACTGAATCATAATTGGTTCTGTGGATGTAAATTGTGCTGCTTTCTCCACATCTCCAGTTGAGGAAGATACCGAGATATTTTTTAACTCTGGTGTGTTTTGATCATTTAATTCTGTATAATAGGTATTTTGGAATGTCATCTCACCATTCCAATTTAATAGACCAAGAGAACCTTCTGTCAAAACAGTACTCTGTCCTTTGTCGTCTTTTTGAAGTGTATAATCACCTGTACTTGCTATCAAAGTATCATTTACATAATAAGAAATCCATGAATCGTAAGCCACTACTTTTAAAGTATATTTCTCATCATCCGTTGCTTTTACTTCTTTTTCATCAATCAACTGATAATCACTATTTTCCTGCCATCGCCAAAACTTGCATTTATGCGAACCTCCATCGATATTTACCGCATAGCATTCTTTATTATCAAGATTATTATTAAAACGGAAAATTAATGTTGCTGCACCTTGATTTCTCTTAAATGTTACGTCTGTAGAATATACAAAATTCTTAGCTGTTGTTTTACTGAATGCAAAACAGTCTCCTTTATCAACTGCATTGCTGTACAGACCATCTTTTGTTTCTTTCCAATCGCCTTTTTTATAATCAAAACCTGTTAAATTCGTTTGATATCCTTGCGCTGCCTCTTTCTCCTGACTATCTGTTGCAGCATTTACAGTAATCGTTTGATATCCTGTTACTGGTGTAATGGAAGTGACTGTAACAGCTCCTGCCATCATTAGTGCCAATAATCTTGGACTTACTTTTCTCATAATTTTTCCTTCTTTCTTTGTAGAAAAAAGGACGATCTAACTATAATCGTCCTTTTTCAATCAAAAAACAATAGTTCTATGCTTAGGCTTTCACTAATTGTAATATCTTGTCTACGTTTGCTCTTCCTCGTTTAATACCAAGGCCTATGACAACACAAAGTATCACACTGATGATCGTAATGATCACTCCAGCTACACCAAATACTGTAAATGGCATTTTACTTTGGACACCTAGTCCCCAATACGCAAGTATGATTCCGATAGAAGATAGAATAATGAGATTGCGAATCCATTTTTTGAGGTTATTGAGCATTTGTGTCTGAAATTCAATTTCTTTTAACTGCTGTGCTCTTGTTTGTGTTGTCATAATATACTTCCTTTCTTAGTATTTTAATCCTGGGTTAAAGAATCCGATCATAACTCCGATAAATGCTACAACTACTAAGATCAACATTGTAACAACTGGAGATACTTTTTTCTTTGACATTAACCACCAACAGAAGATTACAAAAGCTGCTGTTAAGAATCCTGGATATACTCCGTCTAACTGTTTCTGAAGATTTAAGAATTCTTTTCCTGCACTGTTTACAAGATGGAATGATGTTTTTACTGATACCCATGTTGCTGCTACAGATCCAACAACCATTGTTCCTAACATAACGATTGCTTCACGGATCGCGGTTGCTTGCTCACCAACCAGGATATCTACGGCTTTTCCACCCAGTTCATATCCTTTGAAGTATAAGAACTTCATTCCAAATGCCATGATCAAGTTCCATGCTACGATATAGAAGATCGGTCCTACGACAGATCCACCTGTTGATAATCCCAGTGCGATACCAAGTAAGATAGGAATTAATGTACCTACAACTAAGGAATCACCAATACCTGCTAAAGGTCCCATAAGACCGGCACGGATACCATTGATCGCTTCTGCATCGATATCTTCATTTCCATTTGCTTTTGCTTCCTCAAGACCAGCTGTGATACCTACGATGATAGATCCAACCTGTGGTTCTGTATTAAAGAAAGCTGTGTATGTATTCATTGCTTCTTTCTGTTCTTCTTTTGTATCATATAACTCTTCTACCAATGGAAGCATTGCACACAGATAACCAAATGTCTGCATATGTTCCTGAGAGAAACATGTTAAGTTTCCATAAGCCCAGTTACGGAATGATTTATTTAACGCTTTTTTAGATAGTTTTTTCTCTGCCATATTAAATATCCTCCTCGTCATCATCGTCAAAGGAACCGCCAGAAGCTAAGGCTGCTTCTTTTGCTCTGATTCCTACCATTTTAATGTTGTAGTAAATAATTGCGAACATTGCTGCTACAACTGTTACTGATACAAGGTTTAATCCCATACTTGCTGCTAATGTAAATCCGAAGAAGAATGGTATAAAGTCAACTGCTTTTGTTACTACCTGTTTTAATAAGATCGCAATACCTACGCAAGGAAGCAAGCTACCTACTGTAAACAGTGTTTTCATTGCAATTCCATCCATTGGTAATGTTGTTTTGATCGCTTCTACAACTGGAACTCCTAATTTACACATTACAACTGCTGGTAAGAAACTGCAGATGATATGAGAAATCCATGGAAGAACCATATCTACAACGTATAATCTCCTGAATTCACCTTTTTCAACGGCCTGCCATCCAATGTGCTGCCATACAAGGTTGATCGTTGCTGTTCCATAGAATAATACTGTACCGATCGTTCCTACCATTGCTCCAAATGATGTTGCCATGGAGATACCTTTTGCTGATGCAGGATCTAATCCGTATGAATTTAATGCTAACATTGCCAGTGGAATACCGATATAAGATACGGCACGAACGTCTGCTGATACAGTTCCTCCTGGTGTAACCAATGCGATATATACAACCTGCATTGCCGCACCGACTAAAACACCTGCCTGAATATCTCCAAGTACGATACCACAGACAAGACCTGCAACTAATGGTCTTCCTAATGTGTAGTTACCAATGGTTGTACCTCCCATACCAGGCATACTGGATAAGCAGGCAAAAATACCTAAAATGATTGCTTGTAACCAACTAATTGTCATAATAGTTTCTCCTCTCTATTGGTTTTTTAGTTAAATCCAAACTGACCTCTGAATTTGTCCCATGTTCCGATGGACGCTTCTTTGATCAGTGCGAATTCGATTTCATAACCAGCTTTGCTGATCGCTTCTAAAGCTTCTGCTTCTTCCTGTGTAATAGATTGGTTATTACCAAGTTTGACAGCTTCTGGTCTGTCATTACATGGTCCTACGATTACTTTCTTTACATCACTTGGAACAAATCCATCATCCACTAAGATCTTCTTCATCTGGATTGGATCTTTTGTGATCAGGAAGTAATTGTCTTTGCTGTCTAATACTTTCTGGTTTTTCTTCTTCCATGCTTCATAAGTCCAAACAAATGTTTTCTTTGTACTGGCACTCTTATATGCCATCTTAAGAGCATCTGTTGTTGCTGCTTTGTCGTTTACTGCGATCAGTCCATCGCATGGATACTCTAGTGACCAACGTGTTACTGTCTGACCATGGATCATACGGTCATCAATTCTTAAAAATGAAACTGACATATTCTTTTCCTCCTTAAAATTTAAATATCGTCTTCTTCATCATCGTTTGCTGGTGTCATAACAAATTCTTTAACTGCATCTTTTGCCTCATTGATCAAGCTGTCTTTTAGCATGTCAGTGTCTACGCCGTCTTTCATTAATGTTGCTGTCAATGCCATTGCCAGGTTCATTCCACCAAAGATCACTGTCTGACCGATCAGTCCTTTGTTTGATACCTGTTCAATTGCATTTGTAAGAGGTGATCCACCCACAATGTCACCAAGAAGAATGATCTCATCGTCTACTGTGATCTTGCTGATCGCATTGCTGAATTTCTCTGCGAATTCATCAGCACTCATTCCGTCCTCTAATCCGACGCTGATCACGTCTTCTCTTTCTCCACCAGCTAACATCTTAAGTACACTGTGAAGTCCTGGTGCAAATGTTCCGTGGCTAACTAATACTACGTATTTCATCCTCTTCTCCTTTCTTTTTTCCTATCTCTTATTTACAAGCTTATTCTACCAATCGCACAAAAAAAGGACATCTGTAAATTGTCATGACTTTCAATTTACAAATGTCCCTTTTTATGTGACAAATGTCATATTTGTGTTTTGTTTGTTTTGATCTTCTTATTATTACTGATTTAAAATCTTATCAATCTCTTGTTTTAGTTTTAAGATATTCGTGTCAAATTCCTCTTCATCTGTAAGAATCCTTGTCATCTCACTATCAATCTTTTGATAAGCTTCATTGTATTTTCGAAATTTTGGAGTCTGCATGGCATTGTCCATGAGTTCATCTAACAGTTTCATTTTATCTGTCATATTTTCTCCCATGCTTTTTTCTAACACCCTCTGTGCTTGTTTTGAATTTGTCACAGCTTTTAATGGTGAAATACCTTGGCGGTACTGAAAGATCTTCTGCTGTGTCTTCGTTTCATAGCATAATTTCTTTAAAAACTGCCATGCCATATCTCCATGTTTCGTCCGATTACTCATTCCCATCAGAAGATTATCTACCTGTGTCTTATTTTCTCCATCTGGTCCGGAAGGGAGTTTGATACAGTCCCATTTAAAATCAAAGTATTTGTTAATCTTCCATGGATATGGCTTATATGTTCGAAATTCTGAAAATGTCATGGGACGGAATGCAATATTTCCTGAGTCAAAATCATCTGAGGTCAGATTTCGAAATAATGATATTCTTTCAATCTTCTTTGTAAACAGAATTGCATTTTCAATTGGTTCAGATGAAAGATTACATTTTGTTCCACTTTGATTAAATAAGTTTCCGCCATTACTTAACGTGGCATCATTCCATTTATAATCATACACACCAAATTGGTCTAAACGACCATCTCCATCGGTATCCTTGGTTACTTTTTGACAGATCGTGTAAAAATCATTCCACGTCCAGTGATTTCCAGGCATTTTAATATGTTCTTTTTTTAGCAATGTTTTATTGACGAGCATCAATGTTGGTACACTTTCGTATGGCAGGGCGTATTGCGTTCCCTTATAAGTTCCTGCATCGTAACTCCCTTTATAATAGTTACTTTTTTTGAACGCTTTATCGACTTGGACATATGAATCTAATTTCTTCAACATTCCTACAGATGAAAATGTGCTAAAATCTTCTGGCAAGACCATAAAAACATCTGGAAGTTTTCCTTTGAGTGCCTTTTGTGACAACCATTCTGAATAATCATCTTTCATCACACCACTTTCGTATTTAATCGTGATATTTGGATATTCTTTTTCAAATTCTTTGATCACCTGATCGATCATTTGATAGCAATTATCATCTGGAACACCCCACTGGTTTCCTGCAAACATTCCAAAGGTTAAAACAATTTTTTGTTGTTTGGGATAGATCACAAAGCCAACAGATAATAAACTTATGACCAATCCAACAGCAATGATTCGTTTCCACCATTTTTCTAGTTTCTGTCTCATCTATCTTCTCCCGTATTTGGCTGAACCTGACTGTACTTCCCAGATTGCAAGCTGGGTTCTGTCTCTTAGGTCTAGTTTACTTAAGATCGTGCTGAGATAATTTCGTACAGTTCCTTCGGAAAGGCTTAGTTCCGTCGAGATTTCTTTATTTGACATGCCTCTTCCGACTAATTTAATGATCTCCCATTCTGCATCTGTGATCTCTTCTACATTCTGTGCATGAATTGATGTATCATAATTGCTTTGTGCCATTTCAGAGAAGAAATCGACCACCTTTGTTGCCACTTCTGGATTGATCATGGCCCCGCCGCTATGTACTGTATTGATCGCTTTTTCTAATTCATCCATAGAAATTCCTTTTAACAGATAACCACTTGCTCCATGTTTTAATGCATTGTATACATACTCATCATCATCGAACGTTGTCAAGATAATGATCTTGACATCTGGATATTGTTCTTTGATGATCTGTGTACATTGCACTCCATCCATTTCTGGCATACGCACATCCATTAAAATAACATCTGGCTTGTCTTTCCTGACTTCCTGAATGACTTCTCTTCCGTCCTTGGCAGTTGCAGTAACTTCGATTCCTTCTTTCATCTCAAGTACGATCTGTAAACTTTGTCTGATCAGTTCCTGATCATCTGCTATCATTACTTTAATCATAGTTTTTCACCCCATCTGATCGGTATTCTTGCTGTGACTTTAAATCCATTACTTCCATCATATTCTACAGTTCCTTTTAACATCTTGATCCTCTCTTCGATATGGATCAATCCAAATCCTGTATGAATCTCTTCACATCCGATTCCATTGTCTTTGATCTCTAGATTGAGCCACTTATCTTCCTTCCATAAGTTTACATCAATCTGCTTCGCTTTTCCATGCCTGATCGCATTTGTGATACTTTCCTGTACTACACGATAGATCATATCTTCTTCATCTTGATTGAATTTCAAGACCTCTACCTGACAATCATAATTAATCTTAACATCTGATACCTGCATCGTCTCATTGATCATCTTTTCTAAAGCTTCTTGCAATCCACTATGCTCTAAGGCATCTGGTCTTAATTTATTGACCGATCTTCGAATATCTTTAATTCCTTGCCTTGCAACCTGTGATATTTTATTTAACTGTTCTTTCGTTGCATCTACAGAAAAATCGATCATCGCGATACATGCGTCAATTCCTGCAGACAGTCCAGTCATCGTATGCCCCAGTGTGTCATGAATCTCTCTGGCAATTCGATTTCGTTCCCTTGTCTCCGCCATTTTCTCTGTCATCTCTGAATAGTCCTTCAACTGTTCATTCATTTCTTTTAAACGTATATTGGCTGTCTGAAGCTGAAGGTTTAACAATCCAATCCTTGCATTTTCTTTCATCTGATTTCTCATCAAAATGATCATGTATGCAATAAATGCGATCGCATTCAATGCAACTAGTATATTTCTTGTTCCTTGGATCATCATACTGACTTTCGCCGGGTATACACTCAAAAATTGTTGGAACGATATCATATCTATAAACATTGATATGATATCGTAGTCTGAGAATAAATATATCATTCCCATGATGACAAGGAAAATTCCCCTAGTGTGTTTATCTTTGATATCCGTTACAATATCTGCAATGACAAGAAGAATGATTCCATTATAATTTACATAAACAAATTTAATAATGATCAGACATAACAAAATCTCTGCTGCATATAAGATCACAGATACCTGTTGCCTTTTTCTTTGTTTTCTTCGAATTTCTATAATGCCTAACAATAAGAAAAAAGCAATAAATATCAACACTGTTGATGTCACTGGTTCGTTTGGGAGATATGTGATATTCTCTAAGAAATTCCTTGCTCCAAAATCACAATTGATCTTATTTAATGTTAAAATAAAAACTGCAGAAAGGAAGGATAAAATGATAAAATTTATGACTCCCATCAGAATCTTAATATAATATAAATTTTGATTTTTTCGATCCATATCATTCCCTCTTTACTGCCAACGGCTAATATCAATCTGCTCTACATTTTTTTTTGTTATCATTTGAACAGAGATGATCTTTTTCTTCGCTACTTTCTCCCCTTGCAGAATCTGGTATGCCGCATTGACCGCTGTGTCTGCCATCTGTTTGGGAGACTGTGCCGCTGTTCCTGTCATCATACCTTCTTTGATCAGCTTTTTCCCTTCTGGCGATCCATCGATTCCGTATACAAGAACCCCTTCTCTTGTACCCTTGCTGTCAAGAGCCGCCAAAGCTCCCATCGCCGCTGGGTCATTTAATCCCATGACAACATCTATGTTCTGGTATTCTTCGATAATCTTATCTACCTTAGGAAGTGCACGTTCAATCTGTCCTTGAGTATCTGCAGATGCAAGGATCTTATAGTTTTTATTGTTCTTGATCGTATCTAAAAATCCATTGATACGATCTACCGCAGATCTTGCTGCATTATGTGTTAACAAGACGATATTCGCCTGATCTTTTTGCTTCATCATTTCCTTGGCACATAAAACGCCTGCCTTGTAGTTATCTGACACGATCGTCATTGCGACGAGATTACTTCTGTAAACCTGTGAGTCGATAACGATCACGGGAATCTTCGCTTTCTTTGCTGCTACAAGTCCTGGTTCTACTGCTTTCCAGTCTACTGGATTTAGAAAAATCGCATCTACTTTTCGTTTGACCAACTGTTTAATCTGTTCATTCTGCTTCTTCTGATCGAGTGCTGGATCTAATGTGATCATCTGGTCCCCATTCTTCTCAACCTGCATCCGAATCTGGTTATTAACTATCTTATAGAATTCATTATTCATCGTCATATAAGTTGCACCGAATAATTTTTTTCTTGTGTTATACTTTGTCAAATAGTTTGAAAATACACAGACATAAATTCCAATAAAAAAAGCAAAAACTGTGATTCCTGCTAAAGCGACAATCCTATTGGTTAGATTTTTTTTTGATTGTTGGTTCATATTCGTTTACTCCTCAGTTAACATAAAATCATCGCTGCTCATTAAGTGTCCGCTATGTGCGAATCGAGCGAGAGCGCGTTTCCAGATAGCTTTTATTTCTCTACAACCAAGCCGTTGGACTAGCATCACTAGGCATTCGTAGATCTCCACGAGGTGATACCGCCACACTACCTACCTTAGGTCCGTCTGGCAGACATGAACGTTTAAACTGCTGGCTGAAGAATCTCCAATAGAATTTATCCAGCCATTTCTTGATCGTTTCATCATCATATACACCGTCAAATGTTAATTTTGCCATGCGATATAGTTTAGCTTTTGGGAATCCAAATCGTAACATATAATATAAGAAGAAATCGTGCAGTTCGTATGGTCCGACTAAGTCTTCTGTCTTCTGTGAGATGACTCCATCAACTGGTGGCAATAATTCTGGGCTGACTGGTGTGTCTAGGACATCCATCAGTACTTCTGATAATTTCTTATTCTCTGTTGTCTCTGCATAGTAAAGTACAAGGTAACGAACTAATGTCTTTGGTACGGAGCAGTTTACTGCATACATAGACATATGATCCCCGTTGTATGTTGCCCATCCGAGTGCCAGTTCTGACATATCTCCTGTTCCGATGACCATACCATTGTACTGGTTTGCCATGTCCATCAGAATCTGGGTTCTTTCTCTTGCCTGAGAGTTTTCGTAAGTTACATCATGGTTATTTTCATCATGTCCGATATCTGCAAAATGCTGGCGGACTGCTTTTTCGATTCTTACTTCTTTGAGTGTCGCTCCTAATTCTTTGATCAGGGATACGGCATTCTGGTAAGTTCTGTCTGTTGTTCCAAAACATGGCATTGTCACACAGATCAGGTTTTCTCTTGGAATGTCTAACAGATCAAAGGCTCTTGCTGTAACTAAGACTGCTAATGTGGAATCTAATCCACCTGAAATTCCTACGACTGCATGTTTGCAGTTTGTGTGTTCCAGACGTTTCTTAAGTCCCATAGACTGTAAAGATAAGATTTCATCGCATCGTTTATCTCTTTCATCTTGATTATCTGGTACAAATGGTGCTTTCGGGAATGTTCTTGTGATCTTGTTTTCTTTGACTTCTAGTGAAAATTCCTGTTCAAAATAATCATCTGTTTGGCCTCCTGGGAAAGAAGTCATCTTTCTTCGTTCTGCTGCCAATTTCTGCACATCGATATCTGCATAGATAATCTCATTTGTAAATCGTTTTGCTTCTGCTAAAACTGAACCATTTTCACAGATGAGATGGTGTCCACTGTATACAACATCCTGTGTGGATTCTCCTTCTCCTGCATCAGCATAGATATAAGCCGCTAACAATCTTGCTGACTGATTTGATACAAGGCTTCTTCGATAAGATTCTTTTGTTGTTGTCTCTACACTTGCAGATGGATTACAGATCACCGTTGCTCCTGCCATTGCGTGATATGTGCTTGGTGGAAGTGGTACCCAGAGATCTTCACAGATTTCACATGCTACCACAAGTTCTGGAATCTCTTTGCATTTGAATAACTGATTCACGGCTACATTTACATAACCAAATTCTTCTCCAAACCAAAGATCTTCTTCTAATCCTTCTCCAGATGTAAAATGACGTAATTCATAAAATTCTGAATAGTTTGGTAAATGTGTTTTTGGCACGATTCCTAAAATACTGCCATCACTGATCACAACCGCACAGTTATATAATTTTTGTTTTATAACGATCGGACATCCTACAACAACTAACATACTCTTATTTTCAGTTGCTTTCACAATTCTTAAAAGCTGATTTTTACATTCTGTTAAAAGTGGCTGCTGCAAGAATAGATCACCACATGTATATCCACTGATCGTTAATTCAGAAAATACCAGAATACTTGCTCCATTTTTTTCTGTCTCATCGATGATCTTTAGAATCTCTTCTGTATTGTATGCAGGATCTGCGACTTTGATCTTAGGTGTTGCTGCTGCAACTTTGATAAATCCATCTTTCATTTTGTTTTTCCTCAATAATCTTAAATAATCTGATAGGGTCAGTCTTACGAAATAGACTGACCCTGTATGCTTTCTTATTCTTCTTCCATATTACTTAATTTTGCTGCCTGATCTGCGGCTGTTAAGCTGTCGATCAACTCATCCAGATCTCCATTCATAATGGAATCTAATTTGTGAAGTGTCAACTTGATTCTGTGGTCTGTGACACGTCCCTGTGGATAGTTGTATGTTCTGATCTTCTCAGAACGATCTCCCGTTCCGATCTGGCTCTTTCTCTTCGCTGCTTCTTCATCGTGTGCTTTCTGCTGCTCTAATTCATACAGACGGGAACGTAATACTTTTAATGCTTTATCCTTATTCTTTAACTGGGATTTCTCATCCTGACAGGATACAACGATTCCTGTTGGGATATGTGTTAAACGTACCGCAGAGTCTGTTGTATTGACACACTGTCCACCATTTCCTGATGCACGGAATACATCAAATTTACAATCATTCATATCGATCTCAACTTCCACATCTTCAACTTCTGGCATGATCGCTACTGTAATTGTAGATGTATGGATTCTTCCACCGGACTCTGTTGCCGGGATTCTCTGTACACGGTGTACACCGCTCTCGTATTTGAATCTTGAGTATGCACCCTGTCCGGATACCATGAATACAAGTTCTTTAAATCCACCGATTCCACTTTCGTTAAAACTTAATGTATTTACTTTCCAACGTTTGCTTTCTGCATAACTTCTGTACATACGGGCAACGTCAGCTACGAATAATCCAGCTTCATCTCCACCAGCACCGGCACGCATCTCAACGATGATGTTCTTGTCATCCATTGGATCTTTTGGAATTAAGAGGATCTTTAACTCTTCTTCTAATCTTTCTACATTTGCCTTAGATTCATTCAGTTCTTCCTTGGCAAGTTCTTTCATCTCTTCGTCTGTTTCTTCTTCTAAAAGCATTAAGCTGTCTTCGATATTCTGCTTCTGTGCTTTGTATTCTTTGTATTTTTCCACGATCGGTGTCAGATCATTCTGCTCTTTCATCAGATCACGGAAACGGTTCTGGTTACTTGCTACATCTGGATCGTTTAATTCCTGTAATACAGTGTCCAGACGATCTACTAAACCTTCTAACTTATCAAACATCTTATTCTCCTTCTCTTGCAAATCCAAAGACCAGCCGGTCTAATCCTGCCAAGTCTTTTTTTATCTCAACACAGTCAAAATCCTGTGCTTGCATCAAATTCTTCACTGCTTCTCCCTGATCATATCCGATCTCGAATGCAAGCATTCCATCTGGGTTTAAATAATTTTTCGCTTCTTTGATGATCTTCTTATAAAAATAAAGTCCATCTTCTTTCCCGTCAAGTGCTAACATCGGTTCATGGTCTTTCACTTCCGGCATTAACTTTCCACATTCTTCTGTTATAATATATGGTGGATTGGAAATGATCAGATCATAGCTTCCTGTGACATTCTCAAAAAGGTCACTTTGAATAAATTTTACCATAGGTGCGAGATTTTCGCCATTAGCTTTTGCGATTTTTAATGCTTTTTCACTGATATCTGTCCCAATACATACTTCTGGATTTAAAATCAATGCCAGACTGATCGCAATACAGCCAGATCCTGTACAGATATCCAGTATCGTATCTGGTTTCTTTGACTGTTTTAACTGATCAAGCACTTCTTCCAATACTGTTTCTGTATCTGCTCTTGGGATCAGTACATCTGGTGTTACCTTAAATGTATATCCCATAAATTCCTGTGTTCCTAAAATATATTGCAGTGGAACATGTTCTTTTCTCTTCTGAATCAGTTCCTTATATCTTTCTTCCGCTTCTTGATCATTGATCTCATCGGTCATCCCAAACAGGTAGTCTTCCCTTGATATATGAAAACATTCAAAAAATAAATACCATGCATCACCGGATGCATTCTCAATCTGTGCTTCTTCTAATTTCTTTTGTCCATAGAGGACCCATTCTCTTCTATTCATCTTCTTTTTGTTCCCCTTTATGAAGATTTTCTAAATATTCTCTCCAATCGAAGACACCTTCCACCGATGCGATCGCAACTTCGATCATGGAGTGATCTGGTTCTTTCGTTGTCAGTCTCTGAAGTGCCAGTCCTGGTTTTGAAAATATCTGAACAAGCGGGTGGTCACTGCTTCCTGCCAGCCGGATAAATTCATAGGAAACACCAGCTACCAATGGTAAAAATAATAATCTTAATACGATTCGTAACCAGATGGTATCCACTCTGATAAAGAAGAAAAATACCATACTGATGATCATAACGATAAAAATAAAACTTGTTCCACATCTTTTGTGTAATCTTGAAAAGTTATCCACATTTTCAGGAGTTAAAGGAACACCTGCTTCTAAACAGTTGATCGTTTTATGTTCTGCACCATGATACATGAAGACTCTCTTGATGTCTTCCATTCTTGAGATCAACACAATGTATCCAAGAAATATCGCTATTCGGATAATACCTTCCATAAATAAAATCACATATTCATTCCTGATCAGCTTTCCGAGTGCTTCGGATGCGATGTATGGAAGGATCATAAATAATCCGATGGAAATTGCCAGTGAAAATACCAGTACGATTCCCATGATGATCTTCTCTGCTTTCTCTCCAAGAATCTTTTCTAAGAGCTGTTCTGTCCTGCTCTCTGTTTGTTCTTCTTCGTCTTCGTAAAAAGATGCAGAATAATTCAGTGTCTTCATCCCGATCACCATAGATTCCAGGAAATTTGCCATTCCTCGAAAAACTGGTAATTGAAATAATGGATGTTTCTCTGCGAAGCTTACGCATTCTTCTACTTTCGTCTCTATCTTGCCATTGGGCTTTCGCACGGATACTGCATAACGATCCATATTCTTCATCATTACGCCTTCGATCACTGCCTGCCCGCCTATACGAACCGCCATTGTTGTCTCCTATATTTCTATGAGATTTTTCTCGTTACATTGAGTTTCTCGTTACATAAAAAAAAGGTTGAGATTTCGATAACCTCAACCTGATTTCTTACTTTTCTACTTAACACCATATTTACGATTGAACTTATCAATACGTCCACGAGCCTGAGTAGCTTTCTGCTGTCCTGTGTAGAATGAATGACATTTTGAGCAGATTTCTACGTGGATATCTTCCTTTGTAGATCCTGTTACGAATTCGTTACCACAGTTGCATACTACTTTTGCCTGATAATAATTTGGATGGATTCCTTCACGCATGTTCTTTCACCTCTTCTAAAAAATTTGTTGGATTTTGCCAACATTTACATACTTTGACTTTCGTCATTTCTTGTTTTATAAACAGCTTTTTTATTCTATCACAATTTATTTGAAATTGCAATTACTTTTTTTATTTTCTTAATAATGATCGTTTGGTTAGTGCTACAAATTCTTTGTTGTTTTGGGTTCGTTTAAATAAATCTAACATCTGTTCCATAAATTCTTCCGAACGGTTTCCGGATAATTCTTTGTGAAGTGCTGTAACAACTTCTCTTTCATCTTTGGTAAGCAGCAGCTCTTCTCTTCTTGTTCCTGATTTAGCAATATCAACCGCTGGGAAGATTCTTTTTTCTGCCAGACGACGGTTTAAGACTAATTCCATATTACCTGTTCCCTTGAATTCTTCAAAGATCACGTCGTCCATCTTGCTTCCTGTTTCTACGAGTGCTGTGGCAAGGATGGTAAGACTTCCGCCTTCTCTCATATTTCTGGCTGCACCGAAAAATTTCTTCGGCATATAGAGAGCGGCTGGATCAAGTCCACCAGTTAATGTTCTTCCGCTTGGCGGTACTGTAAGGTTATAAGCTCTTGCAAGTCTTGTGATACTATCTAATAAAATTACGACA
>OGYI01000125.1_pt1 | contig 93806 bp, 87 predicted proteins | sample 1576521 | NCBI WGS metagenome assembly OGYI01 (sample SAMEA3541484, study PRJEB24748) | human gut metagenome | biome: human gut; feature: human-associated habitat; material: faeces | place: China | collected 2012
TCTATTTCCACTCGCTCTTCACTTGTCAATGAACCAGAAAAAGAGTTTTTCACTCCCGCCGTTTTTTGCGGCGTTTGTAAACATGCTCTTTTGTCACCGCTTTGTCAACAACTTTTTTGGAAATCTTCAAAAAACTTTTTGTGAAGGCTTTTTGAAGCCCCGCTGTTTCATGCGGCGAGGGAAGCTTTTACGCTCATCCCTCATGCCTGTCAACAATTTTCTCTCTTTTTTCCGGAAATCTTCTTTCCGGAACCTTCAGAGAAATGCTGTTTTTCAGGCGGCGAACGTGATGTCTACGCTTTCAGGGCGGAAGTGTCAATCTCTTTTCCTGAAAAAATCAAAAAAGACAGCACATCTTTGCCGATGCCCCCACATCAAGCCTGTTCCTGAATGCGAATTCCTACCGTCTATCTGGCTACGACCAGCGTCTGCCCCACGTGGATATGTTCGCCATCCAGTTTGTTCCAGCGCTTCAAATCATCAACACTGACCCTCAGCTTTCTGGAGATCTGCCACAGATTGTCGTTCGCCTGCACCCTGTAAGCATTCCCGGCTCTGTCCTTTCTGCCCACAGAACCGCTGGAACTGTACTGCCTGGGTCCATCCGCTGAGGCCACTTCCACGTTTCTGTTCTTTTTGCCAGCCTTACCTGCGCGCTCAGAACGGGAAGACTGGGCAAACTGAGCCCTGGACACGGTGACGGGGTTACTCGAATATGCGAGAGCCGCGTCGCTCAGTCTCGCAGGCACATATACGTCACAGGGAAGCTCGGTATGACTGACCGTTTTCAGCATATGAGGGTTATCCCTGGAGAATTCCTCCCAGGACATATTGCAGGCTTTGGCCATGGCTTTCAGATCCGTTCCTGGTCTGAGCGTAATACGTGCCATGGGTTCGTAATTTTCCGGATGGATGGGGCTGAATCCGAGAGGGCCCAGATTGTCCATAATGGTCGATACGGCCAGGAAACGGGGAACATATTGCGTTGTTTCGGGCCTGAGACGAGTCTTCTCATCGAGCTGTCCATTACGCTGGCACACGCCGAAGAACGTATTTTCACCGCTGGCCGCACAGGCACGGGACATTTTGCCCTCGCCGGCATTGTAGGCGGCTATGGCCGTGGGCCAGTCACCGAACTGTTCATAAAGCTTCTTCAGATAATCAGCAGCGGCTTCCGTGGATTTGAAGATATCAAGACGCTCGTCCCTGAACTGATCCTGGTTGAGGCCGTACTTCATTCCCGTGAACGTCATAAACTGCCATGCGCCCGCGGCGCCGGCACGGGACTGGGCCTTGGGGTTGTACCCGCTTTCCACGCAGGCAAGATAGGCGAGTTCCTCGGGTATTCCCTTTTGCCTGAAAGTCTGCTTCACGTAGGCAAGGTACTTTTCAGCGCGTTTCGAGAAAACGGTAACGTTCCTGCGGCCCTGATTGAGGAAATACTTGTACTGGTTTTCCACAGCCGGCCGTGCGGACGCAGGCACGCTGTGCATGATCTGCCCGCTTTCATTGTCGAGCACGGCCTTCTGCTCTCCGCTGAGAGACACACCGCTTTCATCGGGAACTGAATAGGAAGGAGTAACATCGGGAGAAGGCGACGCGGAATGATGCGCAGCACAACCGCTCAGCATAACAGCCGCAAACAGACACGCACACAGATGGAACACTGCCCCGGACCATCTGTTCTGTGACATCGCCTTCATTCAACAACTCCCCCGGCACCGCTTCCTTGCTTTCCCAAACGAAGATACGTAGCTTTGCCCAACTTCTTCAAGGAGAAATATATGGACTCCACTGATTCCGCTCTTCTTCCAGGTCTTAAACCCGTTCTGGAACTGCTCCGCAGTGCCCCTCACCGTATTGATTCAGTTTTCCTCCGCAAAGGCCTGCATTCCCAGGAATGCATGGAAATTCAGGCTCTCTGCCGCAAGAACGATATCCATTACACGTTAGTGGAGAACACGGCGCTTCAAAGGCTCTGTCACAACAAAACCAATGGAACTCAGGTAAACCACCAGGGAGTCATTGCCAGGCTTTCCGCATACGAGCCGCTGAGCCTTGAAGAACTGCTGGCCGGGGCTAAAAGCGCCCCGCTACCCGTTATCGTGGCTCTCGACCAGGTAAAGGATCCCGGCAACGCCGGCACGCTCGCAAGGACCATGTACGCGCTCGGTGCCGCGGGCCTTCTCCTGCCCGAGCACAACAGCGTCTACCTTGGCCCTGCAGCACTCCGCTCTTCTGCCGGTGCTCTGGAGAAACTTCCCGTCTGCAAGGCGGTAAATCTCGCCCGGGCGCTTGACCAGGCTGAAGAGGAAGGCTTCACCATCTACGGAACCGGCCGCGGTACTGCCGAAAATCCCGCGCTGAATTCCTTCAGCACGGCCCTCGACTTTCCCTCCGTCGTGGTTCTCGGAAGTGAGGAGAAAGGACTTCGCCCAGGCGTCGCCAAGCGTTGTTCGAAGTGGCTTGAAATTCCTTTCCGCCGTCCTTTCGATTCGCTCAACGTTGCGCAGGCCGGAGCCATTCTCCTGGCGATGGCTGCTGCACATGACTCATTATTTCCAGTCGGGCAAAAGTAAAAAAACTATACCCCGCCCGGCCCTTTTTCTTCACGCAAAAAAAAGAGGGGCGTCCTCAGCAGGACAGCCCCTCCGATGTAAAACCGCCTCTTCCTATTCCAGCTGCGGAGGCATGGAACGAAGGGCGTTGTTTTCAATGTGTGCCTGAATAACCGGCCCCTGGGCGAACAGCCAGGGGTCATTGCTGTCGAGAAGGCCTTCAGACTGCAGGTGATCCGCGATTTCCTGACAGATGCCTTCCACCGGTTCAGCCACCGCTTCCGGCATTGTCTCCATGAGCGGCAGGGAAACAAGGTGCTCGAGTTTTTCCGCTATGGACATCCCCATAAGGGGAAGCTGTTTTACAGCCCGGAATGCCCACTTATAGAAGGGCACGTATTTCCTGTTGATCAGGAAAACCGTGCTCAGTACAGCTTCAATGAAACGGGCCCGGCATATGTCACACGCGACAAAATCACAGCGCCTGAGCATGCGGGGAAGGTTGTACTGCCCGGCCTGAGAGGCAGCCATTATCCTGGCTGCGATTTTCTTAAGGCGCAGGTCCTCGGGATAAAAGGCCAGCAACTTTTCCCTGATGGCACTGAACGTTCCAAGATTATCCTGAAAGACTTCACCGTTGGTGGCAACAGCCAGGTACTGTTCCGGAATCCGGCGCCATTCCATGAGATTTTCCGGAGCACGGGGAACGTTCAGGAAACGCTGATAGAATAGTTCAAGAGGAAGCGGCCCCACTCTGCCCATGCGCAGGCGCGGATCCGTCATGCGGACCTCGAAACCTTCAAACTGCCGCGGGAGCTCCGCCAGGACACTGTCCAGACGGCCGCTGTTCGCGGCCAGGACCTCCTGCGGGAGCCAGATGCAGAAGGCCGGCCCCCAGTCGTGGTCACGCGAAATTTCATCATCGAAGCCGAAGCACTCGGAACCTTCGCCGACCAGTCCCACGGCCATCTGGGGAATCAAATCAGGAAGTTCGTTTTCAAAAAGCTTTCTGGCCCGTTCCTCATACAGTCGTTTTGCAAGTTCGAGTCCTTTCACTTCTGCCTCCTTATGTCTTGATACATGCGTATCAGCGGTCTTGATGCAAAGTTACATCATAGTGTTGCAGGTATACACACCTTGCTTTAGTTTGGCCAGTATCTATATTTTCCATAGGTAGTGCATCCCCTTGGGCACATCTATCAAAAATTCAGGAGAAAAAACATGGCTGATACAGCGGAAACCACGGAAAAGGCAAAACTCATAAATGACATAGTCAACATGGAATGGGACTTTTTCCAGAAAACGCAGAATGTCGGCGGCAGGGCAGACTGTCAGGATCAGCCGGTTACCTTCGGTATCATGCGCAGGAGCCAGTTCAGGTGCTGGAGCGAAGACACGCTGGCCCAATACAGATCCGATCTCCTCGCGGACAGGGAAACCGGTTTTAACCCGGTAACAGGGAAGTACGCCTACATGATGCAGAGGACGCATCCCGATGAATTTGAACAGATACGCGGCTCTCTGCCCTCAGTCTCCGCAGAACAGAAAAAACTCGCCGAAGAGATCATTGCCATCAATCTGCCCTGGGAGGAAGAGTGTTCCAGACTCTATCCCAATGTCCGGGCCGGCGGACGTCCTATTCATTCCTCCGAGGACAACGCCTGCACAACTTCCTTCGAAACATATCTCAGAGGTGAGCTCTACACCTATTCCGAGGACACGCTCGAGCTCCTCGCCAGGGACGTCAGAAAGGCAAAGAAAGAGGGCCGCAACCTCGCGGTGACCAATCTGGACTTTGAAGCCCAGGAATATGGTTTCGCATCGGCTGAGGCCCTCGAGAAACGAACCTCGGCCATGCTGGCCGAGGCATCAAGAGTCAATAAAAATTAGGATTTTTTTGGGGGACGGGGGCCGAAGATATCCGTACCCACGCGGACAAATGTGGCTCCCTCCTCAATGGCCCATTCAAAATCGCCCGACATCCCCATGGAAAGATGCGGCAGTGCGAGCCCGGTAGACGCAGACAGTTTGTCCCTGAGTTCACGCAGCCTGGCAAAATACGGCCGGGCCGCGGCTCCGGCATTATAAACCGGAGGTATGCACATGAGGCCCTGGAGCTCGAGGTGAGGGCACTTCTCAATGACGTCGGCCGCCAGCCCGTCCAGATCCTTCATTTCCACACCGGTCTTCTGGGGCTCCTCTCCCACGTTGACCTCGATAAGAACCTTCTGCTTAGCGTTTTTCCCTGCGCAGTGCTTTTCAAGGGCCGTAGCGAGATGGATGGAATCCAGAGAATGAATCAGATCAAACGCACCGGCCACGATGGAGGCTTTACGGCTCTGCACGTGGCCGATCATGTGCCATCGGATGGTGCGGGGCCTGTCCATGGCCTCTATCTCCGCACGCTTTTCCATGGCTTCCTGGACGTAATTTTCGCCGAAGTCGATCTGTCCGAGATCGCAGACAGCCGCAACCATGGACGCGGGATGGAGTTTTGATACGGCTACAAGAGTTACATCTTCCTTTCTGCGCCCGCTGTGGCAAACCGCCGTTTCAAGGCGCTCCAGCACGCTCAGATAGCGTGGACGCAGATACTTGTCATCACTTTCCATCGCCATTTTCGATGAGGCCTCCCAGCCTGTTCATTTCCAGCTCATGCAGGAAATCCGTATCCTCTGTCCAGTGATCACGGACTTTCACCCAGAGTTCCAGCCGGACCTTGCCGTCCACCAGTTTCAGGATATCCTGCCGGGCTTCGGAGCCAATCTGTTTGATCATTGATCCGCCCCGGCCGATAATCATGGCCTTGTGGGAGGGCCGTGTCACATAAATGGTGGCGTAGATGGTGGTCATGCCATTCTTCTCATCCTCGTCCCATTTTTCGATATCCACAGCCGTGTAATAGGGAACTTCCTCCCTCAGATGCAGGAAGAGTTTTTCCCGGATGATTTCCGACACCATGAACCGCACGGGCTGGGTAGAAAGCTGATCCTCGGGGAACTGTGCCGGCCCCTTGGGCAGGTATTTGGCCAGTACGATCTTGAGTTCCTGGATACCGTCTTCCTGGAGTGCAGACATGGGGAAGATTTCCGCTTCCGGCCAGATATGGTTCAGTTCATCGAGGAGGGGCAGCATGCGGCTCTTATCCCCAAAAAGGTCGACTTTGTTGACGACGACAATCATGGGGCGCTTTTCCTCGCCCAGGGCATCGATGATGGGGGCAAGATCTTTTTCGAGATACTCCGGATGCAGGATATAGGTATGCGAATCGAGCACCGTCATGATGACATTGGCCTGACGGAGACTTTCCCAGACAGCCTGCATCATGGTCTTGCTGAGATTTCCGCGCCCCTGCGAAAGTCCGGGAGTATCCATAAAAATGGCCTGCATGCCGGGCTCAGTCAGAATGCCGACGATTTTATTGCGCGTCGTCTGCGGCTTCGGGGTGACAATCGTTACTTTCTGCCCCATGAGGGCATTGAGGAGAGTGGATTTGCCGGCGTTCGGCGGCCCCATGAGGGCAACCCAGCCGCATCTGTAATCGGTATCGCTCACGATAAAAACTCCTTCGGATCCGGGACTCGCCGACAGGGGCGGTCCGTGCAGAAAAATTGTATCGACTGCCTTTTGTCCTTTCTGCTGAGTATCATTTCCGGACTGTGCCGTCAGCAGAATTCAGGCAGAAGGAACGTTCCTATTCCCCGGCAGCTTTCGCCACTTCGTCCGGATACAATGCCGCAACTCCGGACAGGTACTCGTCATAGGTTCCTTCCAGAATAGCTCTGCGGGCCCCTCGTACCAGATTCAGAAAATAGGTGAGATTGTGTATGGAATTGAGCCGGAAGCTCAAAAGCTCCTGACTTACATAAAGATGCCGCAGATAGGCTCTGGAAAAGGTTCTGCATGTGTAGCAGCCGCATGCAGGATCCAGGGGGCTGTCATCCTCGGCAAATTCCTGGCGTTTGATATTGATCTTCCCCTGTGAGGTGTACAGGGTTCCATTTCTGGCATTGCGTGTGGGCAGAACACAGTCGAACATGTCGATGCCGTCATGGATGCCAGTCACGATATCGAGCGGCGTTCCCACCCCCATAAGGTAGCGCGGCTTGTCCTTAGGAAGCAGATCAGCTGTATAGTCCAGGAGATCATACATTTCGTGCTTGCTCTCTCCGACGGAAAGGCCGCCAATGGAGAAACCATCAAAATCCATGGCGCAGATTTCCTCCACGGAACGTTTGCGCAGATCCTTGAAAAAGCCCCCCTGTGTGATGCCGAAAATGAGATTCGGAGCCGTGCCCGCGGGGTAATAGTCAAGGGAGCGCCTGGCCCACCGCGTCGTCCTGGCCGCAGAGCTGTCCGTATAGCTGTAGTCCGCGCCGTAGGGCACACACTCATCAAGCACCATCATAATGTCGGAATTGAGGGCCCGCTCGATATCGATGACCTTCTCCGGGGAAAAGAAATGCTTCGAACCGTTGAGATGCGAACGAAATTCAACGCCCTCCTCACTGAGCTTGCGGAGGCTGCTCAGGCTGAAAACCTGGAAGCCGCCGCTGTCCGTGAGTATGGCGCCCGGCCAGGAAGCGAAACCGTGAAGCCCACCGTGCCTGCGAACGAGCTCATGCCCGGGACGGAGGTAGAGGTGATAGGTATTTCCAAGAATAATGGGGGCGCCGATGGCAGACAGGTCATCCGGGGCCACGGCCTTGACCGAGCCGACTGTTCCTACCGGCATGAAGATGGGCGTCGGGATATCGCCGTGCGCCGTGTGAAGAATGCCGGCCCTGGCCCTGCCGTCCTGACCCACGAGTCCAAAAACATGTGACATCTGTAAAAAACCTCTTTGTCCTGTTGCAGACGCGGATGCGCTTCCGTCTCTTACCCGCAAAGGTGAATTCAAGGCAAGTCCGCCCGGACCGCTGTTATAACGCTGCATAAGACTTGAATATGAGCACTGAAGGGCATAACCATCATTTCCGGAACAAAAATTCTCCCCAGGAATCAACTGCCCGGCCTGACGGTGTTCCTGCCGCAGGCGGTGCTGCAAAGGAGTTTCTCACCCATGGTCAATTCATTTACCCAGGGGCTGTGCCATATCAATCTCGGAGCCCTGCAGCGTAATTTCAGACGCTGCGGAGATGCGTCTCTTCTCATGCCCGTCATCAAAGCCGATGCGTACGGCCACGGCCTGCTTCAGGCAGCCCATGCCCTGAGCGACTGCGGGGCGCGGCGCTTCGCCATCGGCGTGGTAGATGAAGGTGCCTTCCTGCGCCATTACGGATACAGGCAGGACATCGTTTCTCTCATGCCCCCCACAAGCATGGACGAGTGGAAAAAAGCCAGCGCCGAAAACATCGCGCCTGTCGTCTGCACTTTCGACGACCTCGCGAAGGCCAGAACCTGCGGTTCCAGGGAAAATCCTTTCGACGTGGCCATCAAGATCGAAACGGGCATGCACAGGCTGGGGTTCCGGGAGGAGCAGATCCCATCTCTGGTTGAGACGCTGAAGGCAGCTCCTGAAATCAGGCCTGCCTACGTTGTCTCGCACTTCGCCGTTTCCGACGTGCCGGAAGAAGCGGACTACACGAAAATGCAGTACGACACCTTCACCCGCATGTCCTCCGCACTGAAAGAGGCTTTCCCGGCGATACAGCGAAGCCTTCAGAATTCCGCAGGCACCATTGTCTTCAGGGACGCACCGTTCGAGGTGAGGCGCCCCGGCATCACCCTTTACGGGGGCAACCCATTTTATGGCACCTCTAAGGCTGACCTCGGAAGCGATTTTGAATGGGTGATGAGCCTCTCGACCAAGATTCTTCAGATCACGGAACTCAGGAAGGGAGAAACTGTGTCCTACGGCCGCACATTCACGGCCCCCCGCAACATGAAGCTCGCTGTCGCCGGCGGAGGTTACGCCACAGGCGTGCCGCGCCTTCTCTCGAACAGGCTTGAAGCCCTCGTTCATGGCAGAAGGGTACGCCAGGTGGGCCGGGTCTGCATGAGTATGCTCATGCTGGACGTGACGGAAATCCCGGACGTAAAAGCCGGAGACGACGCATGGCTTCTGGGCGGAACACCAGCCCCCGGCGAAAAGGCTGTCACCCCGCAGGACTGGGCCGACATGCTGGGCACCATCTCCTACGAAATCCTCTGCCTTGTGGGCTCGCTCAATCCCCGTGTCTATGAATATAAATAAGACGCCGCTGCCGAAGCAGCAGTGACAGGAAAGCCCCGGTTTATGCCGGGGCTTTTTTTGCTGAGGGGTAAAAAACCTTACTGCGCCTGTGAATCTTCCGAAGGTTCGGGCATCCAGTCAGGAGCAAGGCTTTCGAAGGAGGTATAGGCACACTTGTACAGCAGGTTCACAGTTCCAACTGGACCATTGCGCTGCTTGCCTATGATGATCTCGGCAGGGCTGTCGAGGAGACGCTCGCCATTTTCCTTCTTTTTTTCGTAAACATCCTTACGGAAAATGAACATGATGACGTCGGCGTCCTGTTCTATGGCTCCGGATTCACGCAGGTCGGACAGAATGGGCCGCTTGTCCGGACGTTCCTCAAGCTTGCGGTTCAGCTGGCTTAAAGCCACCACGGGGATATTCAGCTCCTTGGCCAGGGCCTTGAGTGTACGGGAAATTTCGGAGATTTCCAGTTCGCGCGAAGCCATGGGATGGGAGGGGCGCATGAGCTGAAGGTAGTCAACGACAATGAGGTCGAGTCCCACGCGGGACTTCATGCGCCTGGCCTTGGCGCGAAGATCGAGGGTCCGCAGAGCCGGCGTATCGTCAATGAAGAGATCGCAGTTGAGCTTCTGCGCGGCATTGTACAGGCTGCGCCAGTCATCATCAGAAAGATAGCGGGGCTGACGGAGCTTGCTGAGGCTCACCTTGGAACAGATGGAAATCAGACGCGATTCCAGCTGTTCGGCGCTCATTTCGAGAGAAAAGAAAGCGACCTTCTTGCCGGCTGCGGCCGCGTTGAGCGCGAGATTCAGGGAAAAGGCCGTCTTACCCATACTCGGGCGGGCGGCGACAATGATGAGATCTGAAGGCTGCAGTCCTGCCGTGCGTTTATCTAGTTCAGGGAAGCCGGTGGTGACGCCGGTGACCACATCGTTCAGTTTGGAGATTTCCTCCAGATGCCCGAAGTAGGAATCCAGCATATCCCTGACGGAAACCAGATCTTCTCCCCGCACGGAATTTTCGGCGATACTGAAAATGGAGTTTTCCGCCTTGTCGAGCAGCTGCTCCACGTCGGTGTACGGCGTATCATAGCTGTCCGTCATAATACCGGCGCAGGTATTGATGAGCTGGCGCTGCATGGACTTGCTGCGGACCATATCCGCGTAAAAATCACCGCTGGCACCAAGCACGGTCATGCCGGAAAGTTCGGCGATGTATTCAATGCCTCCGGCTTCCTCCAGCTTTCCGGCTCCTCGCAGCTCTTCAGCCACGGACGCAGGCTGGATGGGAGCTTTTTCCTGATAGAGTCTGCGGCAGGCCTCGAAAATAACGGCATGCCGCGGGAGATGAAAGTCCTGTGGCTGCACCTTGGTGACAACGTCATCGACCTTGTCCTCGAAGTTCATCATGCAGGCCAGCACAGCCTGCTCAGCTTCCTCGTTGTATGGGGGCATCCTCCCCACAAGGTCTGCAGTTGCCCGCTTGCGGACGTTGTCTGAAGACGCAATGGCGCCCCTGGAGCTAGCTCCAGGGGCGCCATCAGAATGTTGTTCGTTAGGCATGAGCCTGACTTTTATTCAGCAGCCGGAGCTTCGGGCTGAGCCTCTTCTTCGGCAGTGACAGTCTGGGCAGCAGCCTGGGCTTCCAGCTCAGCTTCGCTTTCCTCAACGGTCTGATGGTCAGAAACGACCTTGACGGGGAGGTTGGCGATGATGCTGGCATGGAGGCGGATGCGCACAGGATGCTCACCAAGAGTACGGATAGGCGCATCCATGAGGATGCGGCGGCGGTCAATGTCAACACCAAGAGCGGCAAGGGCATCGCCAATGATGGTGGAGGTAACAGAGCCGTACAGCTTCTTGTTCTCGCCCACATGCATGGGGATGACGACTTCCAGAGCTTCGATCTTCTCGGCAAGAGAACGGGCCTCGGCGCGCTTGGCGTCCATGATGGCCTGCAGCTTCTTGCGTTCGAGTTCGAAGGTCTTGAGGTTGGCCTCGGTGGCGATCATGGCCAGGCCCTGAGGCAGAAGATAATTGCGGCCGTACCCGGGCTTAACGTCAACGACGTCGCCAAGCGAGCCAAGATTTTCCACATCGGCGCGAAGTATCAGTTTCATCATGCGCCTCCTTAGATCATGCTCTTTTTCTTGACGTTGGAATCATGCGTGGCGGTGTAGATGAGCAGAGCCATCTGACGGGCACGCTTGATTTCACGAGTCAGGAGACGCTGATGATGAGCGCAGGTGCCGGTAATGCGGCGGGCAATGATCTTGCCGCGTTCGGTCACGAAATCGCGGAGGATGTCCGGACGCTTGTAATCAAGGGGGAGATCCTTATCAGCGCAGAAACGGCAGAACTTACGGCGCGGAGCAAACCTTTTCCTGAAGGCCATTAGGCAACCTCCCCGGCTTCCGCGTCTTCCGCGAGCCTGACAGTCATGTATTTGAAAATACCATCCTTGATACGGATGTTACGTTCGAGTTCGGCCACGAGTTCGGAGGGGCCGGCATACACGAGGCGGACATAAAAGCCGCGCATTACCTTGTGGACGGGATAAGCGAGGTCACGCATGCCCCACTGATCGATATCCTCCATGGTACCTTTTTCGCGTTCCACGATTGCCTTGAGGTCATTCAGAATGCCGTCGCGGGCATCGGCGGAAAGCTCAGGTGACAGGAGGAGCAGAGTTTCAAACTTCCGCATGGTTGTCTCCTTTTGGGTTATCAGCCCGCACCAGCCTGGTGCGAGCAAGGGAAACGGAGATATACACTTGGTCTGAAACTCTGTCAATGCCCAAATCTGCGAACCGGGGGCGGTCATTTCATAACACGGGGCAGTTCCCCGTAAGCCGGGGGAAAAACGCACGGCCTGTCACCCCCGCAGACCGGTTCCGCGTCCGCCTTCAGGGATATCCCCCTGCATAGGGAAGAGCCTCCGTTTTCTTCCTGGGAAACGGATGAATGCCTCAGGCCTGCAAACCTCATCCGGGCAGGACAGTGCTGTCTGCGCCGTCCATCTCCCGGCTGCTTCGGCAATATACAGCAGCAAGACAGCCGTGTCCTTCCGAAAATAATTGTTTTCCCGAATTTTATTGCTTATAATATAATGATTTCAGGTTTTTCAGCCTGCGGCTGCAATCAGGCAATTCCGACTAAAAGAATTGTAAAAACAGGCCCTTCCCCTTGTTTTGATTGACAAAAAACGGGGGGTATGATTTAAAGGTGATCGCGTCGCGGGGATACGGTGTTCCCGAGATGGCTTATCTCAGTCATTTTTATGAGGTTTGTTCTTCATGTCCAAGTCCATTTATGTTGGGAACCTTCCATGGTCAGCCACCGAGGAGCAGGTTCAGGCCCTCTTTGCCGAATACGGCAAGGTTCTTTCTGTCAAACTTATTAGCGACAGGGAAACCGGCCGTGCCCGTGGCTTCGGTTTTGTCGAAATGGAAGATGCCGACGCAGCCGCTGCCATCGAAGCGCTCGACAATCACGATTTCGGCGGCCGTACGCTCCGTGTTAACGAAGCCAAACCCCGCGCTCCGCGTCCGAACCGCTACTAGTTCATAATTTTCCGAAAATAAAAGCCGCGTTTCCATATGGGAACGCGGCTTTTTTCGTCTCAGTCAGAAAAGCTACTTCAGCTTCGCGTATTCTTCGTCGGTGACAGGTTCGAGCCACTCATTGCTTATATCCTCGCCGGGCACTCCTACAGCAATATGACTGAACCAGCTGTCCGCCTTGGCGCCGTGCCAGTGCTTCACGTTGGCGGGAATCTCGATAACAGTGCCAGGGACAAGGCTCACTGCCGGCTTGCCTTCTTCCTGATACCATCCCTCGCCGGCGGTGCAGATAAGAATCTGGCCGCCTCCTCTGCTGGCATGATGAACGTGCCAGTTATTGCGGCAGCCGGGCTCAAAGGTAACATTGGCAAAGCCCATGCCGCTTTTCGGTGTCAGCGGGTTCAGATACGACATGCCGATGAAGTATTTCGCGTACGCGGTGTTCTCCGTGCCCTTTCCGAAGACATTGACCTTATCGAATTCAGCGGAATCCATTATTTTCATAATTTTTCTCCTCTCTGATTTTTTGGGAAAGACAGAGCCGGCCTCAGCCTGTCAGCCCTGCTTCTGCCCTCTTTAGCTGCTTGCCGCCAATTCAACAATGTACAAAACTCTCATGGGGCGTCCCGTTTGGATTCGGCGTTTTTCCGCTGTTCACAAATCTGCAGATAACAGCCAGGCATTGTCTTCTATACAGGACAGGCTGTCAGACTTTGTCAGGCCAGTAATCCCGCTCGCGCAGACACTTCCGCTTTTCCCTGGCTCTCTCCGGATGAGAGTCCCGGCCCTTCCTGCATTCAGGGCTGTCCCGGAACTTTCAGTCAGCGGACGCTTCGTACGGAGTAAAAAACAAAAAGCTGCAGGATCCCGGGAGGGAGCCTGCAGCCTGATGTCATCTGTGAAAGGAAACTGTTAGGCAGGATGGCACTTGGAGCCCTTGCAGCCCGTGAGTTCCTTCTTCTTGGCAGCGTCGTCGCCGGCGACCTTGACATGGCAGGTCATACAGGTCTGATGCGCCAGTTCCTTCTTGGAATGCACAACAGCAAACAGAGACTTGGGCGGCTGCTTGCCGGTCAGATCGTCATGACAGCCGGCAGTCGCACACTTCTGAAAGTTTTCCTTGCCGTCAACCTTGTGGTGACAGGTTTCACAGGCTTCTTTCGCATGCGTGGAGTGGTTGAACTTCACCGTCTTCTTGGAACCGGCAAAATCAAGACCATCCGCAGGGACCTGCGGTGCAGCCATAGAAAGGGCAGGAGCGCCAAAAGCAAACATTCCCGCGGCCAGAAAAGCCGCCAAAGACAGCCTCATCATTGTCAACTCCTCTCAGGTAATAGTGCCCAACTGAAGTCTCCAGTCTCCAGTTACATATTTTTGTGATAATTGTTACAGACAAACCTGTCAACGGTGTTTCGTTTTTTGACTGCAACAGAACAGGGCGGATCCCCGCAGTGCGCGGATCCGCCCTGTTCTGTTGCTTTTTCAGGCTGATGCTACTTCGTGAACTGTACCTTTCTGGCAGCATCCAGCGTCCTGCTGAAATCATCAGAGCTATGCGCGAAGCTCACCATGCCGGTCTCGTATCCGGACGGCGCAAGGAAGATGCCCTGGGCGCGCATCTGGCGGTAGAACTGTTCGAAAAGATTCTGATCGCACTTCTGCACTTCCGCGAAATTGGTCACAGGACCGTCATAGAAATAAGGCGTGAACATGGAAGCTATGGTGTGCACCTGAATCGGCACGCCCTTCGATCTGAGGATATCTTCCAGTTCACGGGCGAAGGCGGCAACGGTTCTTTCCAGCTCATCGTAATCCTTATGCTTCAGAATACCCAGAGTGGCGATGCCCGCAGCCATGGCCAGCGGGTTGCCTGAGAGCGTGCCGGCCTGGTAGACCTCGCCTTCCGGAGAGACGTGGCGCATAATGTCGGCTCTGCCGCCGAAAGCACCCACTGGCAGACCGCCACCGATGATTTTGCCGAACGTGGTCAGATCGGGAACGATCCTGAAGCGGGCCTGGGCACCGCCGTAGGACAGGCGGAAACCGGTGATGACCTCATCGAAAATCAGCAGGGCACCGTACTGCTTCGTGAGATCGCGCAGCCCCTGCAGGAAGCCTTCCTTCGGAAGGACGAGGCCCATGTTGGCGGCCACGGGCTCCACGATGACGGCCGCGATTTCGCTGCCCTCACGGGAGAAAATCTCCCTGCAGGCCTCGAGATCATTATACGGGGCGAGCAGCGTGTCGGCGACGACAGCCTCGGGGACACCGGGTGTACCGGGAACGGAAAAAGTCGCCACGCCGGATCCGGCAGCAGCCAGGAAAGGATCCGCATGGCCATGGTAACAGCCGATAAACTTGAGGACCTTGTTGCGCTTCGTATATCCCCGGGCGAGGCGCAGCGCGCTCATGGTGGCTTCCGTTCCGGAGTTGACCATGCGCACCATGTCCAGAGAGGGCATAGCCGCGCAGACTTCCTTAGCCAGCACGACCTCATCCGGGCAGGGAGCGCCGTAGCTTGTGCCGCGCCCGGCAGCCTCAACGACGGCCCTCGTCACGCTTTCCTCGGCATGCCCGAGAATCATCGGTCCCCAGGACATGATGAAATCGATGAATTCGTTGCCATCCACATCTATGATATGCGACCCTTTGCCCTTTCTGATGAAGAGAGGATCACAGTGGACGTTATGGCAGGCACGGACAGGGCTGTTCACGCCCCCCGGGATAAATTTCTTCGCTTCTGAAAAGAGCTCTTCAGATCGGCTGTACATGACAACTCCTAAAAATAAGTCGGCGAAATCTTTTTGAGTTCACGGATGCTTTTAAGGACAATGTAATCGTCCGTACCCATGCTCCGCGCGAGGTCGCCGATGACCTGCTGACACTCTTCGTCGCTGTGCCCGTGGACCATGGTGTAAAGTTCATACGGCCAGTCTTCCACCGAAGAAGGCCTGTAGTAGCAGTGGGAAACGCGGGGGTTCTGCGAAGCGGTTTTGCCGAGGCTCTCAACATCAAGCCCCCTGACCCGCCATCCGACCATGGCGTTGCTCCCCCACCCTGCGCGCTGATGCTTGATGCTGGCACCAAAACGGCGGATCACTCCTTCATCCTTCAGTTCCCGAAGAAGGTTCATGACTGTCTCCTCCGTCACCCCGCCGACTTCCTTGGCAATGTCCGCGTACGGCGTCAGGCTGTCCGGAAGATCCGCCTGAACGATTCTCAGTATTTTTCTTTCTTCTTCGGTAAAGGTGCGAGCCATGAGTTCCTCCGCTCCTCTCGTGTGAATGGAGAAGCCGCCCCGGAATCCCGCAGGCGGCTCACATAAGCGACAGAAAATGAGACGATCTAGCCTTTGTTGAATGAGCGCTTGAACAGATCCTGGATGGCATCGCGGCCATTGTCTTCGAGGAACCTTGTTCCGGTGGCGGCAAAATGAGGCTGTTCGATGACCGGATTCTCAACAGGTTTCCAGCTGGATTCCTTGTCCCAGACAAACCAGTTATTGCGGACCTGATCGAAAACGATAAGAGGCTTGTTGCAGATTTTGGCAAACTCCGCTCCCCAGCCGGTGCCGCCTTTGACGGTATTGTCAGGCTGGATCACGCCCACAACGATGACCTGGCTGCCGCTGCTCACCTGCCAGCAGATGCTCTGCAGGACTTTGCGGAACAGGGGAGCCCGCGTGTACTCCCGGTTCATGAGTTTGGAGACGTAGGCCAGGCTCACATCCTTGAGAGCCAGTTCCTCGCTGGTAAGGACTCGCACGCCGCGCTTGCGCTCTATCTGATGCCCCTCGAAGCTGTAGTTCACCTCTTCGATGCCCCATCCTTCAGCCAACGCTCCGAAAAATTGCTCTGTTCCGGCGGCACCGCCGCTGTAAAGAACACACTGCCTGGCATTGAGCATGCTTGCCTCCCGATTCGGTTTCATATGTATCCCGGTCTGCAGCCTACCGCATCGCTGCAGCCGGCCGTTTCCGGGGTTTCTAATGGAAGATGCTTCCAGAGAAAATCCTATTTGTCATACCTTGTCAGAAAAACCCGTACAGGGCAAGGTGTTCAGGCACGTCTGCCGGACCCGCGGTTTGCATTTGTGGCCGCATTCCGCTAACTAACGCGGATAAGAAAAGAAAAATCCGAATATCCTGGATTTGTCCAACAGGGCGCCTGTTTTCCTCAAAACGGGCACATTCAGAAAAAAGAGGCAGCGCATGGCAGCTCTCACTCCTCCACAAGATAACGACGGGATTGTCGAACTGACCGATCTCATAGAACGGGGCCCTTACGCTCCGGACGACAGGATAACCCAGCCGGATGCCGGCAGCGAAGCGCCCGGGAGCGCCGCTCCGGACGTTTCTTTTTCCGGGGAAAAGCCGGATGACGCCCTCCGTGACCATGAGGAGCCCTCCGAAGATTCCCTGCGGGCCGCAGAGGATCAGGGAGACGGCACTGCTCCCTCTCCGGAGGAAGAATCCGGAACGGGCGGCGGTGCCGCCTGTGCAGGGAAAGAGAAAACGGCCTCAGAGGCCGCAGACACCACAGGACAGGCTGCGGCACCGGAAAAAGAGACAGATTCCACCTCTTCTGCAGAAACACCCGGGCAGGCTGTCCGGGAACAGCAGGGCACGGCAGCACAGCAGTCTGTCTCTCCCCTCGTCTCGGGCATGCTCCCCGGCATAGCGGACAAGGTGGGCGGCATCATGGAGAAGGTCTTCCATATGGAAGACAGGCTCCGTGATATTTCCGAGCGGCTTGTCAGGATGGAGCATCTCAGAACGGCGCAGGCACTCCCTGACGCGAACGTGGTGGAAAGCCTCGTTCAGAAGGAGACCGCCCGTCTCGTGGCCGAGGCCCAGCAGCAGTACAGGACAGGGCTGGAGGGGCTGAAGGAAAGGATGGATTCCCTTGAAGCCCGGCTTGCCTCTGCGGAACAGGGGAACATCGGGGAGGAAATCCGCCAGAGTGCGGAGAAGGCTCTGGACGAAAAGCTGTCCTGCGCAGGGGCGGAAATTGAAAGCCGGACAGCCAAACTGGCCTCGTCCCTTGACGCGCGCGTTGCCTCGGCCATCGAATCCGGCAACACCGTGGCGGGGCAGCACCTCGAAGACAAGATTACCGCCCTCACCGCGACCCTGGAGCACAGGATTTCCGAGGCCATGGACAAAAAATCCGGAGAGGTTCAGGCCGCGCTCCATACCAGAACCGAACAGGCCCTTATGGACCGCGCCACCGAGGTTTTCGACTCACTGAACACCCGCCTCACCGAAGCCATCACTTCCCTGAGGCAGGAAGCTTCAGGACTGGAGCAGAAGACAGCGGAAACCATTACCCAGGCCGAAGCCAGCCTCCGGACTGCCAGGGCTGACCTGGACGACAGCCTCTCGCGGACAATTGAAGAAAAGACCGCGGATCTCGATCGAAAAATCAGTGAAAGCATTGACGCGCGGCTGAAGAAACTGCAGGAAGGAGCGGCCTCTCAGGAACTGACAGCCGGAGAGCCCCGCCTGTCCGGCGCCCGGAACGCCAGGCTTTCAGACGGCCCTGAAACGGGAATGGAAAAAACCGGTGCAGACAGCGGATCCGGGCTGGACGAACGCATAGCTGCAGCCGTCAGGAAGCAGGCAGACAGCCTGAGGGAGGAGTTCAGCACCATGAGCGCAAAGGATCTGGAAAGCAGGATGGACGGATTCAGGGAGGAAATCACGGCTCAGACCCGTGCCGCCGCGGATGAATCTCTCAGGGAAACCGGAGACAGCCTGCGCAGACTCGCTGGCGCTATCTCGCTCCTCGAGGAAAAAATCGGGAAGATCCAGACAGAACAGCAGCATCTCTCTGACCGCCTGACTTCCGTGGAAAATGTCATTTCCGGCCCAGCTTTAGAGAAGACCGCGGCAGCAGCCTGCGCGCGCGTGCTCAGAGAGGAGCTTGCAAGACTCATGTCCGGAGAGAAGTAGGCTGCCTGAGCTTGCATTGCAGGGGATAGGCGTCTATCTTCAATTGATTTTCGCGTCTGCACGGCCGGCCAGGCCGCCGGTGCCGGAACGCGGCAGAAATTCAAAAAAAGGGCGGGGGCACATGTTCCCGTTCTTTCCCCGTCAGGCCCAATCCGTGGTGGGTTGTGACCATTCCCCGAGGCGGGTTTTTTTTCAGCAACACCAGGCAGGCAGCCATGATGGACAAGGATCAGAAAGAGGCCCTTCAGATTGCGAAGGAACTGACGGCAAAGCTCATCGAGTGCCGGACGGTCTCCGTCGGCAACGTCACCGAGGTATTCCCCAGAATCTACCGGTGCGTGTACAAGACGATTACGGACGAAACCGGCCAGAAGGAGTCCGCAGGTGAATGATGCAATTAAGGAGCACGATGCCCAGGTCTCAAATATGTTCGGGCGCATCGCGCATTCCTACGATCTCCTGAATCACGTTCTTTCCCTGGGCATAGACTGCTACTGGCGCCGTGAACTCGCGCTGTCCGTAAGGGAAGGAGCGACGCACCGCCTCCTCGACCTCGCCGCGGGCACGCTGGACGTCAGCTTCGCTCTCAGGCGCCATCACCCCGGCTTCGACGTCCTGGCTATGGATTTCTGCCAGCCCATGCTGGTCCACGGCAGGCAGAAAATCGCTGCCCGGGGCGAAAAGCGCATCACCACGGTCACGGCCGACGCCAAGAAGCTTCCCCTGCCCGACTGCTCGGTGGACAGCATCACCATAGCCTTTGGCATCCGCAACATTCTTCCGAGAGAAGACGCCTTCCGGGAAATGCTCAGGGTTCTTACTCCCGGAGGGCGCGCCTGCATCCTCGAGTTCGGCTCGGGACGGGAGCGCATCTGGGGCGGGCTCTACAATTTTTATCTCAACCGCATCCTGCCGCTCATCGGGCGGTTCGTTTCCCACGATCTGGCGTACAGTTATCTGGCGCGGACCATCATGGCCTTCCCCAGCGCCCGGGAACTCAAGGCGGAAATGGAAGGCTGCGGATTTTCCCGCGTCTGGTACAGGAAGCTCACCAGCGGCATCGTCTGCCTGCACGTGGGCGAAAAGGGCGGAGCGTGAGCTAGCCCAGCAGACTGCAGACAAGAAGTCCGGCGCCCATGGCCAAAAGCCCCATGCCGCGCACGGCTCTGTCATTGCAGCCGGCGAGGAACAGCGCAGCCTCGCGCATACGGGACGGGGATACCGCCCACAGAATGCCTTCCAGGAAAAACGCAAGGCCAAGAGCCTTGAAAAACATACCGATATCAAAATTTGCAAACATAACATCCTTTCAATGGCACAGAAGAAGGGATGAGTAAAGGAACCAAAAGATGATTGATTTTGAATCGCTTTCTGAACGCCGCAAGCCGCTGGCCGTCGTCGGCCTCGGTTATGTGGGCCTGCCCCTCGCCGTCGCTTTCTCCCATCATTTTGACGTGGTGGGCTTTGATATCTCCGAACGGCGCATCGAGGAACTCAAGTCGGGACACGATCACACAAGGGAAGTTCCGGAGGACAGCCTCCAGGCGGCCAAAATCCGCTTTTCCACGGATCCCGCGGTTCTCAGGGACTGCGCCGTCATTATCGTCGCGGTTCCCACGCCCATCGACAGCCATCATTCCCCGGATCTGACCCCTGTTGTGGGATCCAGCAACACCGTGGGCTCCAACATGTCCAAGGGCGTCGTTGTCTGCTACGAATCCACTGTCTATCCCGGCCTGACCGAGGAAATCTGTGTGCCCATCATGGAGAAGAACAGCGGCCTCAAATTCGGACGCGACTTCACCGTCGGTTACTCTCCCGAGCGCATCAACCCCGGCGACAAGGTGCACAAGCTCGAAACCATCACCAAGATCGTTTCCGGTTCCGACAAACCCACCGCTGACCTTCTGGCGAAGATTTACGGCACCGTGGTCAAAGCGGGCATTCACCGCGCGAGCTCCATTAAGGTTGCCGAGGCCGCCAAGGTCATCGAAAACACGCAGCGCGATCTCAACATCGCCCTCATGAACGAACTTTCGGTCATCTTCAACCGCATGGGCATCGACACGCTCGAGGTGCTCGAGGCAGCCGGAACCAAGTGGAACTTCCTGCACTTCCGTCCCGGCCTCGTCGGAGGCCACTGCATCGGTGTTGATCCCTATTACCTCACCTTCAAGGCTGAGGAACTCGGCTATCACCCCGACGTCATCCTTTCCGGCCGCCGCATCAACGACGCCATGGGACGCATCGCGGCCCAGCGCGTGGTCAAGGGCATGATCAGCCGCGGCAGCGTCGTACGCGGCGCCAGAGTCGGCATCCTCGGCTTCACCTTCAAGGAAAATGTGCCCGATCTGCGCAATACCCGCGTCGTCGACATCATCGCCGAACTCAGGGACTTCGGGCTCAACGTCCTGGTCACTGACGCGCAGGCCTATCCTGAGGAAGCAGAAAAAGTCTACGGTCAGAAACTCGTCCCTCTTTCCGAGTTCCACGACCTCGATGCCGTTATCCTGGCTGTTTCCCACAGGGAATACGCCGAACTCACTCCGGAAAAGCTCAAAACCTTCTTCCGTAATCCCGAATCCGCCTTCGTTTTCGACATCAAGGGCTTCTTCGACAAGCAGGCCATGCTGGACGCCGGAATAGATTACCGCAGGCTCTAGCCTTTTTCCTTCCGCTCCGTTCCGTGTTCCGGAACGGAGCGGAAGATCCCTTTTCCCCCTGTCCGCCGGGGAAGGAGGGGGCCGGTACCAATGGAGTTCCACAGGCAACCGGACCAGCCATTTTCCGGCAGACAGTTTCTGAGTGTCATATAACTTCTAACATATCGTGGGTCACACGGAAATCCACGCCTGTGGAGAGAATATAAGGCGCTGCAATTCTCCGGGGTCAGCAGAGCCGTTCTCTGAGAAACAGGAACCCTCCGTCTCCACCGGCGGAGGTACGTTTACGGACAGATTATGCCCAATCTTCTTCTGAAAGCCCGCCTCGCTCTGGAACTGCCAGAGATAAACCGCGCTCTCGACACACTTATCGAGAAGCTGCCGGCTCCCGTCCGTCCCGCAGCAGGGCATACCATTACCGCCGGGGGCAAACGCCTGCGCCCGCTCCTGACCGTACTGACGGCCAAGCTCTTCGGCTGCAGGGACAGGAAGATCTACCCCCTGTCCTGCACGCTTGAAATGCTGCACGCCGCCACGCTCATGCATGATGACGTCATCGACAACGCACCCACGCGCAGGGGCAAGCCGGCCGCGCACACACTCCATGGCGTGACGGAAACCATCCTCGCCGGCGATGCGCTGCTGGCCGCGGCCAACGACTTTGTAGCCTCCTACGGCAGCCCCGCCCTGTGCAGCATCTTTTCCCGGGCCACCTATGAAACGGCAGCCGGTGAGATCCTCGAGCTCCATGCCATGCACAACGTCAGCCTGACGCTTTCCGAATACACGGACATCATCCGCGGAAAGACGGCCTGCCTCATACGCTCCGCCTGCGAGATGGGCGCCGTCTTCGCCGGAGCGCCCGATGAAAGCGTCAGGGCCATCAGCGCCTTCGGCGAAAACATCGGCATGGCCTTCCAGATGGTCGACGACGCCCTCGACTGCGCTTCGGAAGAAAGCACGGGCAAGCCCACAGGAGGCGACCTCCGGGAGGGCAAGCTGACGCCGCCCCTGCAGCTCTACCGCCTCGGCCTTGGCGGAGAGGAGCGCGGCGCGTTCGACAAATCCTTCTCAGAAGGGACATTCACCAGCGAAGAGATAGAATCCATCTGCGCCGACATACGCGGGCGCGGACTGGACGCAAAGGTCCGCGAGGAAGCGGACGTCTATCTCTCGAGGGCCCGTGAGGTTCTCGAAAAGACACCAGACTGCGCCGAGCGCAGAATTCTCATGCAGATGGCCGACTTCGTCCGCGACCGCAGGAAATAAAACCAATATCTAACGAGATGCAGGAGACGCACATGCTCTACCGTATAGAAACCGGACCCAGAGCCGGTCTTGATGATTCCCAGGGCCGCAGCACAGCCCAGTACATCGAAAGCTCTCTCGGCCTCAAGGTCAGCGCCGTCCGTCAGGTCAAGGTCTTCACGGTTGACGGCCTCGACAGGGCCCAGGCCGAAAGGCTGGTGGAGGAAGCCATCTGGCACGATCCCATTCTGCAGGAAGCCTCCCTCGAGCCCCTGCCCCTGCGCTCCCCGGAACCGGCCTATTTCATCGAAGTCGGCTTCCGTCCCGGCGTCACGGACAATGAGGCCCGGACGGCCCGCGATACCGCGGCCATGGTTCTGGATATCGATCGCGAATCCCTGCGGGTCTACACGGCCGTGCAGTACCAGCTCATCCTCGACACGCCTGACAGCCTGAGCATGGCTGACGTGGAGCACATCGCGTCCGACCTCCTCTGCAACAATCTCATTCAGCGCTACCGCATCAAGACCATCGCCGAATGGAAGAAGAAGCCCGGATTCGAACCCCAGGCCGCGAAGGTCACCGGCGAAGCCATCGACACCGTCGAGACGCTGCCGCTTTCCACGCTCGACGACGAGGCTCTCGACAGGATGAGCCACACCAACACCTGGGCCCTCAGCCTTGAGGAAATGCACTCCATCCGGGATCATTTCCATGGCGAGCCCGAGGCTTCCCGCCGCGCGAAACTCGGCCTGCCCGCAGATCCCACGGATCTTGAAATGGAAGTCATGGCCCAGACGTGGTCCGAGCACTGCAAGCACAAGATTTTTGCCTCCCGCATCCATTACGAAAACACCGAAACGGGCATGACGGAAGAGATCAACAATCTCTACAAGACCTGCATCCGTGACACCACGGCCCAAATCCGCAGCCAGCTCGGCAGCGAGGATTTCTGCAAGTCCGTGTTTTCTGACAACGCCGGCGTCATCGCCTTCGACAGAAACTGGGACGCCTGCATCAAGGTCGAGACACACAACAGCCCGTCTGCCCTTGATCCTTATGGCGGCGCTCTCACAGGCATCGTGGGCGTCAACCGCGACCCCATGGGCACAGGCATGGGCGCCAACCTGCTCTGCAATACCGACGTCTTCTGCTTCGCCTCGCCCTTCTACAAGGGTGAACTTCCGCCCCGCCTGCAGCATCCCCGCCGCGTCCTCGAGGGCGTGCGCAGGGGCGTCGAGGACGGCGGCAACAAGTCCGGCATCCCCACGGTCAACGGCTCCGTTGTTTTTGATGACCGCTATCTCGGCAAGCCCCTGGTCTACTGCGGCACGGTCGGCATGCTGCCCACCACGGTAAACGGCAAACCCGGCTGGCAGAAGAAGGCCATGCCCGGCGACCTCATCGTCATGACGGGCGGCCGCATTGGAAAGGACGGCATTCACGGCGCCACCTTCTCCTCCGAGGAGCTTAACGAAGGATCCCCTGCCACGGCCGTGCAGATTGGTGACCCCATCACGCAGCGCAAGATGTATGACTTCATCATCAAGGCCCGCGACATGGGACTCTATCACGCCATCACCGATAACGGCGCAGGCGGCCTTTCCTCCTCCGTGGGCGAAATGGCCGAAGACACCAACGGCTGCGTACTCGATATTTCCAAGGCTCCTCTCAAGTACGATGGCCTGCGCCCCTGGGAAATCCTCGTCTCTGAGGCTCAGGAACGCATGACCCTGGCCGTGCCGCCGGAACACATCAGGGAATTCCTGGACATGGCCAAGCGCATGGACGTGGAAGCCACCGTGCTCGGCTCGTACAACGAATCCGGTTTCTTCGAAGTCTATTATGGCGACCGTCTGGTGGGTTCCATCGACATGAAGTTCATGCACGAGGGCGTGCCGCAGTTCCGCCTGAAGGCCCGCTGGGAACGTCCGGAGCACCACGACATCAATGTCGAGGTCAGCGATCCCGAACAGGGCGCTTTCCTCAAAAAGATGCTTGGCCGCCTCAATATCTGCTCGAAGGAATACATCGTCCGTCAGTACGACCATGAAGTGAAGGGCGGCAGCGTCATCAAGCCCCTCTGCGGCGTAAAGCGCGACGGACCTTCCGACGCAGGCGTCATCCGGCCCGTGCTCGAAAGCGACGAGGGCCTGGTCATTTCGCACGGCATCTGCCCCCGCTACAGCGATTATGACACCTACTGGATGATGGCCAATGCCATGGACGAAGCCATCCGTAACGCTGTGGCCGTTGGCGGCAACCCCGACTTCATGGCCGGCGTGGACAACTTCTGCTGGTGCGACCCCGTTGAGAGCGAAAAGAATCCCGACGGCCAGTACAAGCTGGCCCAGCTGGTGCGTGCCTGCAAGGCCCTGCGCCATTACTCGCTGGCCTTCGGCGTGCCCTGCATCTCCGGCAAGGACTCCATGAAGAACGACTACACCATGGGCGGCGTCAAGATTTCCATCCCGCCGACGGTGCTCTTCTCCTGCATCGGCGTCATCAACAACGTAGTGGCCACGCAGACTTCCGACTTCAAGCACCCCGGCGACGCCATCTACCTCATGGGCTGCACCTACCGCGAGATGGGCGGCTCCGAAGCCGCCGAGGAACTCGGTCTCTGCGGCGGCCAGGTGCCCACCGTGGACGCTGCCACAGCCCTGCCCCGCTACCGTGCCATCAACGGCCTCATGGGCCAGCGCGGCGTCTCTGCCTGCCACGACTGCTCGGACGGCGGCCTCGCTGTCGCCCTCGCCGAAATGTGCATCGGCGGCCGCGTGGGCTGCGAAATCGACACCGACAAGGTGCCTGCCAGCGCCGGCCTGAACACCACGGAACTGCTGTACTCCGAATCGGCCAGCCGCATGCTGATCACAGTCAGGCCCGAACTCTGCGCCGTGCTGGACACCCTCGGGCTCTACCAGGTCTGCAGGCGCATCGGCAAGGTCACCGACACCGGCCGCATGACCCTCACGAGTGGCAGCACCCGGATTCTGAGCGAACCCGTGGATGAGCTGACCTCTGCCTTCAAGCACACGCTCGACTGGTAATCCGCCCGCGTACATCCGTTTCATCCCGGCGGCGGGAGGCTATCCGCCTTCCGCCGCCTTTTCTGACACTTTCCGGAGGTCATCCCATCATGCGCAAAGCCAACAGCGCCGTCACGCCAGAAGGCTATCCTGTCATCTTCCTGACCACAGTCTGCGCCATCGTCTTCGCCCTGCTCGGCTGCACACTGCTGGCCGTACTCTCCCTCGTGGCTGTCTGGTTCGCCCTGCATTTCTTCAGAGATCCCGAACGCGTCGTTCCCACCGATCCTGACTGCGCCGTAAGTCCCGCAGACGGAAAAATCGTGCGCATAGAGGAGAAGGAGGACCCCATGAGCGGGGAAACACGCGTCTGTGTCTCCATTTTTATGAACCTCTTCAGCGTGCACGTGAACCGCATGCCCGTTGCCGGCACCATCCGCCACATCACTTACTGGCCCGGCAAATACTTCAACGCCTCCCTGGACAAGGCCTCCAAATATAACGAACGCTGCGGATTCCTGGCCGAAGCCGCGGACGGATCGACCTGGTCCTTTGTGCAGATCGCAGGCCTTGTCGCACGCCGCATCGTGTGCCGCACGGAAGAAGGCGACACGCTCGCCCGCGGCGAGCGCTTCGGCATGATTCGCTTCGGCAGCCGTGTTGACCTTTACCTGCCCTCTGGCTATATTCCTGTGACCGCGCTGGGAGATACTGTTCTCGCCGGGCAGACCATCGTCGCCAGGAAAAAGAACTGATCGCCTGCGTGGATTTATTGCGGGAGTACAAAGTGGATCAGGAAAGCCAGCAGAATGTTGTCAGCCCGGAGGGCGCGGACAGCACGTCCGAAGAAGGACGCAGAGAGCGCTTCCGCCTCAACCGACAGATACGGATGAGGCTGAAGGACAGGCGTGCCGTCTACATTCTGCCGAACATGTTCACCATGACGAGCATGTTTCTCGGTTTTCTGTCCATCATCTGGGCCATTCAGGGACGCTTCGATGACGCGTGCCTGGCTCTCCTGGTATCCGCGCTCATGGACGGCCTTGACGGCAAAGTCGCCCGCCTGACGCACTCGGCGAGCGCTTTCGGCGTCCAGTTCGACTCCCTGGCCGACCTCGTTGCCTTCGGCATAGCCCCGGCCATCCTTTCCTGGGAAATGAGCCTGCAGGCCTTTGGCCGCTTCGGTGTGGCCTGCGCCTTCATCTACGCAGGCTGTGGGGCTCTGCGTCTCGCGCGCTTCAACGTCATGGCCCCCACGGCAGGTAAACGTTTCTTCATGGGCCTGCCTATCCCCGCCGCGGCCTGTACGCTGATCTGTTACTTCTTCCTGTGCAGCCAGCTGCCTGAATGGTGCATTCCGGCAGCCCGCTATTTCTGTCTGCTGCTCACCGTGGGTCTCGGCCTGCTCATGGTCAGCACTGTCCGCTATTTTTCCTTCAAGGAGTACGACTTCCTCAGGGCGCATCCCTACCGCACCCTGGTTGCGTTCGTGCTCTCTCTCGCCCTTCTCTACAGCGCTCCCAAGATCATCAGCTTCCTTTACTGCGCTGTCTACATTCTGAGCGGCCTGCTCTATAACTTCGTTATCCTTCCCAAGCGCAACAGCCAGCTACTACACACCGCTTCATCTTCTGATGAATAACGGTGTATAGCGGCACGCCGCCCCCTCTGGCGGTACGAGCCTCCCTTGGCCAAACCGCCTCCCGCGGTCGTTATGCACAAAAGACTAAGGTTCAAGGAGTCTCTATATGGCTAGTTCAAATCGCGTTATTTTCTTTGATACCACGCTCCGTGACGGCGAGCAGTCTCCCGGCTGCACCATGAATCACGCAGAAAAGCTGCGCATCGCCCATCAGCTCGAAATTCTCGGCGTCGATGTTATCGAAGCCGGATTCCCGGCCTCGAGCCAGGGAGATTTCGACTCCGTCCAGGCCATTGCGAAGCAGGCCGGGGACAATATCCAGATCTGCGGCCTCGCCCGCTGCATGGAAAAGGATATCCGCCGCTGCTGGGAAGCCATCAGCGTGGCCAAAAATCCCCGCATTCACACCTTCCTCGCCACCAGCGATCTGCACATGAAGTACAAGCTGCGCAAGACGCCGGAGCAGGTCATTGAAATGATCAAAAGCTCCGTCTCTCTCGCCGCTTCCCTGACGAGCAATGTGGAGTTTTCCTGCGAGGACGCCTCCCGCTCTGACAAGGACTTCCTCTGCAGGGCCTGCGGCACCGCCATCAGCGCCGGAGCCACGACCATCAATCTGCCTGACACCGTGGGATACGCCGAGCCTGACGAATTTGCCCAGCTCGTCAAATATGTCATCGAGAACACCCCCGGTGCGGACAAAGCCATCTTCGCCATTCACTGTCATGACGATCTCGGACTGGGCGTGGCCAACACCCTTGCCGCCCTGCGCGTGGGCGCCCGTCAGGCCGAAGTCACCCTGTGCGGCATAGGCGAACGCGCCGGCAACACGTCTCTCGAGGAAGTGGCCATGAACCTGGCCGTGCGCAAGGACTACTACGGCCTCGAAAGCAATATCGTCAGCACGCAGCTCTATCCGTCCTGCCGCCTGCTCTCCATGACTATCGGCCAGCCCATTCCGCACAACAAGGCTATCATCGGAGCCAACGCCTTCGCCCATGAGTCCGGCATCCACCAGGACGGCATGCTGAAGAACCGCCAGACGTACGAAATCATGACCCCGCAGTCCGTGGGCCGTGATTCCACCAACCTCGTCATCGGCAAGCATTCCGGCCGCAACGCCGTACGCTCCAAGTTCGAATCCATGGGCTACAAACTTGACGACGAGCAGCTCCAGACCATCTTCGAGGCCGTGAAGGATCTCTCGGACCGCAAGAAGAAACTCTACGACGAAGACCTCATGGCCCTGGTGCAGGACAAGCTGTACCGCATGCCCGACAGTTACCGCCTGAGCCACGTCTCCGTTTCCAGCTCTGATGCCGGCGGCGTGCCTCCGACGGCCGCTGTGCTCATGGACGTGGACGGCATTGAAAAGAGCCACGCCGGCTTCGGCGTCGGCCCCATTGACGCCGTGTTCAATGTGATTGCCGACATGGTCGGACGCCAGCCCGAACTGGAGCAGTACTCTGTCAACGCCATCACCGGCGGCACCGACGCCATGGGCGAGGTGACAGTGCGCATTGCCGAGAACGGCTTCAGCGCCATCGGCCGCGGCGCCCATCCCGATATCATCGTCGCTTCCGCCAAGGCCTACGTGAACGCTCTGAACCATCTCGTTCAGGCCGAGAAAGAAGGCCATAAAATCCACTGCCAGCTCGACGACGAAAACGCCTAGCCGCGCGGAGAAAAAATCAATGAAACAGACACTCGCGCAGAAAATTCTGCAGAAACACACAGACGAAGAAATCACCGCTGACGGGCAAATCGTCAACTGCCGGCTTGACCTCGTGCTGGCCAATGACATCACCGGCCCTCTGGCCATCAAGGGCTTCAAGGCCATGGGCGCCACCAAGGTCTTTGACAAAGACAAAGTTGCCCTCGTGATGGATCACTTCACCCCGCAGAAGGACATCGCTTCCGCCAACCAGGTGATGATCAGCCGCAGGTTCGCGGCCGAACAGAACATCACCCATTACTACGAGGGCGGAAACTGCGGCGTCGAGCACACCCTGCTCCCCGAGCAGGGACTGGTGGCCCCCGGCGACCTCGTTATCGGCGCAGACTCACATACCTGCACCTACGGCGGCATCAGCGCCTTCTCCACGGGCATGGGCTCCACGGATCTCGCCGCTGGCATGGCCCTCGGCGAAACCTGGTTCAAGGTTCCCCCGACCATCCGCGTGAACATCACCGGCACGCCCGATCAGTACCTGCGCGCCAAGGATCTCATGCTCATCCTGATTCACAGGATCGGCGTGGACGGCGCCCGCTACAAGGCGCTCGAATTCGGCGGCTCCGTCATCGACAATCTTCCCGTGGAAGGCCGTCTCACCATGGCCAACATGGCCATCGAAGCCGGCGGCAAGGTGGGCCTCTTCCCCTGCGATGAGCACACCCTCGCCTACTGCCACGCTCACAGGCGTCCTGACGTGAATACGAAGTTCACGGCGGATCCCGGCTGCGTCTACGAGAGCGTCGTGGATATCGACGTCACCGGTCAGGAACCCGTGGTGGCCTGCCCCCACATCCCCTCAAACGTGAAGAACGTCTCCGAACTCAGGGACGTGAAGGTCGATCAGGTGGTCATCGGCTCCTGCACCAACGGCCGCTACTCGGATATGCTCGACGCGGCCAATGTCCTGCGCGGCCGCAAGGTCAGCAAGGGCGTGCGCTGCATCATTCTGCCCTCCACTCCCGAAGTCTGGCGCAAGTGCCTGAAGGAAGGCCTCATGGAAGTCTTCGCCGACGCCGGCTGCATCATCGGCCCCTGCACCTGCGGCCCCTGCCTCGGCGGCCACATGGGCTGCCTCGGCGATGGCGAGCGCTGCATTTCCACCACCAACAGAAACTTCCGCGGCCGCATGGGCAGCCTTGAGAGCGAGGTCTACCTCGCAAGCCCTGTCACCGCCGCAGCCAGCGCCGTTACCGGTGTCATCACCGGCGCCGCCGATCTGTAGGAGAAAATACCATGATCTTCAAAGGTAAAGTTCACAAGGTCGGCGACCACGTTGATACCGACGCCATCATTCCCGCCCGTTATCTCGTCACAAGCGATCCCAAGGTTCTCGGTGAAAAGTGCATGTCAGGCCTCGATCCCGAATGGGTAAAGCAGGTTGAGAAGGGCGATATTCTCGTTGCCGGCCGCAACTTCGGCTGCGGTTCCTCCCGCGAGCACGCCCCCATCGCCATTCTCGGCGCCGGCATGCCCGTGGTCATTGGGCACAGCTTCGCCCGTATCTTCTACCGCAACGCCTTCAACCAGGGACTTCTGCTCTTCGAAATCGGCGACGGCGTCGACAAAATCAAGGACGGCGACCAGGTTGAAATCGACTCCGACAGGGGCATTATCACTGACAAAACCAATGGCAGCACGTTCACCTGCCCGCCTCTGTCCAAAACCATCTCCGCCATTGTCGAAAAGGGCGGCCTGGTCAACTACGTCAAATCCCGCCTGCTCGCCCAAGCAAAGTAACTACCGAGAGGGCCCAGCCCTCCCTGAGGACATATCCCATGAACAAGAAAATCTGCCTTCTTCCCGGCGATGGCATAGGCCCGGAAATTCTGGCCGAAGGCCGCAAGGTTCTGGAAGCCGTCGGCGCCAAGACCGGCTGCACCTTCACTTTTGACAGCGCCCACATCGGCGGCGCCGCCATCGATGCCACAGGCTGCCCCCTTCCCGAAGAGACCATCACCAAATGCAAGGCCTCTGACGCCGTATATCTTTCTGCAGTGGGCGGCCCCAAGTGGGACACCCAGCCGCCGGAAAACCGCCCCGAACGCGGACTTCTCGGCATCCGCAAAGCCCTCGGCCTCTTCGCCAATCTGCGCCCTGCCCTGCTCCTTCCCGAACTCGCGGGTGCCTGCCTGCTCCGCCGCGAAGCTGCCCGCAACGGCCTTGATTTCATCGTTGTCCGTGAGCTCACCGGCGACATCTACTTTGGTGAACCCCGCGGCCTTGAGGTGAGAAACGGCCTGCGCACCGGCTATAACACCATGATTTACAACGAAGAGGAAATCCGCCGCATCGCCAGGATCGGCTTCGAGACCGCCATGAAACGCCGCCGCAAGGTCTGCTCCGTGGACAAGAGCAACGTTCTCGAAACCTCGCGTCTGTGGCGGGCCGTGGTTGCTGAAGTACACAGGGACTATCCCGAAGTCGAGCTCAGCAATCTCTACGTCGACAACGCCGCCATGCAGCTTGTCCGCGATCCTTCGCAGTTCGACGTCATTCTGACCGGCAATATCTTCGGCGACATCCTTTCCGACGAAGCCTCCGCCATCACTGGCTCCCTGGGCATGCTGCCCTCCGCCTCCGTTGGCGCCGGGGGCCCGGGCCTCTTTGAGCCCGTGCACGGCAGCGCCCCTGACATCGCGGGCCAGGACAAGGCGAATCCTCTCGCTACTATTCTCTCCGGCGCCATGATGCTGCGTCTCGGCCTGAATATGCCCGAGGAAGCAGCCCTCGTGGAAAAGGCCGTCAGACTCACCCTGCAGCAGGGTTACCGTACTCCTGACATCATGGAGGAAGGCAAGACCCTCGTAGGCTGCAAAAAGATGGGCGACCTTGTTGCCGCCAACATCGGCAGGTAAATCCGTTCAGCACGGTATGAAAAAGGCGCTGTTCCATCCCGGGACAGCGCCTTTTTTATCGGCATCCGTTTTCTGATTTATTTTTTTCTGTCGAGAACGACCCTGGCCTCGGGGTGCGCGCTCAGCATGGCCTCATGCATGGCTGCGGCATCCGCGAAGGAATCATACGGACCGATCTTGTCCCCATCGGCGGGGTTTTCCAGCTGCACGTAAAACGCTTCATCCCTGGAAAGCGGCACGCCATTGGCGTCGCTTACGACCTCGATGCCAACATCGGAAACACCCTTCGTCTCAAGTCCGATACTGTTGGCTGCGGCGTAGGAAAGGTCAATGATGCGGCCGTGCACGAACGGGCCGCGATCGGTCACACAGACCATGACGCTCTTGCCGTTATACTGATCGGAGACACGGACAACCGTCCCGATTGGAAGCGTACGGTGTGCGGCCGTGAATGTGTACATGTCATAGGGAAGTCCGGACGCTGTCGGCCTGGCATCAAAATCCCGGCCGTACCAGGACGCCTTGCCCCGCACAATATCCGAGTTCTTTCTGACACGGTCAAGCCAGACGTCATGCTCGTTCCTGGCGCTTTTTTCTCCGGCCGCCGAGGGAGCAGAGTCTCCTTCCTCAAAATCCTGAGCCACAAGTGTCGCAGCTTCCTGCTGGCTGATATGCGTATACGGCTGCGGATGGCTCCCCTCTGCAAAATTCCACCCCAGCGTTTCGGTGTCACCGGCGGTGGCGTTTCCCCGGAATGCCAGCGTGCAGACAAGCGCGCACGCGAGGACAAACAGAGGGAAACCAAATTTTGAAGTCGTCATGAAGACTCCTTTGCTGCGGTTACAAGGTCGGCCGCGGCATAAAAGCCCCGGCCAAGCCGCCCATGCGGCACAACCCCGTGGCATCCGAACTGGCAGACTACGACTCTCCAGAACCCGGCAGGGCTGCCTCAGAAGAAACCAAAACGTAACAGCCGATTTTATAGTCTCCGTGTTTTATCCTGTCAAATCGGCTCTCTGTCTCATCTGGAAACACTGTTCCGGCTGGCTGCAGAGCACGGTTCTGCACCCGTTCTTGCCTCTGATAAAGGCAAAGTATATTCTTATATGACTGAAGGAGTCCTTTATGAGCACCAGGATACTCACTGTTATAGGCGTTTTGTCCCTGACTGCCCTCGTCTCCTGCGGCCCCAAGGATATCGGACAGGGAAGCAGCGGCGACGACGAGTACGCAGACTCCGGAGCCCCGGATCCCCGGGAGGAAATGCGCTATCCCTTCAATGCGGCCAGCCGCCCGCAGGAACGCGTCCTGTACAATATCAACCGTCCCTCTGTCATGGAACACATTCAGAATTATAACCACAGCCTGGTTGCCCCGCGCGGCGAAGAGGAGAACTCCCGCCTGACCACGCCCCGGCAGAGCTCCCCCTTCAGGCAGTAACCGCCATGGATCCTGTCACACATGCCGCTTCCGGGGCGCTCCTCATGCTTGCTCTGCCGAAGCGTCCGGCCACGGCCTGGGCTATTCCCCTGGCCTGCCTCGCCGCAGCCGCCCCGGACATCGATACCTTCTTCTGCCGCTCGCCGGAACTTTTTCTGGCCCTGCACAGGGGCATCACGCATTCCCTGCCCGCTCTGCCCCTTTTTTCCCTGATCCTGGCTCTCGCCTTCCGGCCTCTCTGGCGCAGAGGGGCGGATGACGCCTTTTCTTTCGTTGGGACCTGGATTTTCTGCGCGGCATGCGTACTCCTCCATATCTGGCTCGACTGCATCACAACCTTCGGTACCATGATACTTCAGCCGTTTTCTGATCTCAGGGTCAGGCTCAACGGCGTCTTCATCGTCGACCTCATTCTCACCGTGCCCCTGCTGGTTCTCACTGTCTGCGCCCTGCGCCGGAAGAACGCCCGGCGCCGCCTGGCTGCCGCGGGTCTCATCTGGATTTTTCTCTACCCGGCAGGCGCCATCGCAGCAAACCTCGCGCATACAGCCACGCTGCGCACCGAACTCGCCTCTGAAGGCATATCCGTCAGGGAAATAACCATTTTCCCCGATGTCTTCTCGCCTTTCTTCTGGAGAGCTGTCTCCCTGCAGGAAAAGGACGGGCACTTCACTGTGCACGAACAGAGTCTTGATTACAGGGCAAGGCCCCGCGCTCCCGAAAAGGTTTACCCGGCTCTTGCCCCGTCCGACGCCTCCCGCCTCGCGTCACAGTCCGGCCTCTGCAGGCAGTTCCTGAATTTTCTTATCATGCCCGTGGCTGTTCCGCTCCCTCCGGACAATCTTAAGGGGTCTGTGCTTGAGGGCCTGGAAAATGCGGAAGGCTTCTCGTCTCTTCTTGTCTATGATCTGCGCTTCGGTTCCGGACTTGCCTTTGCGCGTGCCATTATGGCAAAACGACCGAATGCCAATATTCCGTTCCGCCTCATGCTCATCCTGGACAGAAACGGCAGCCTGATTCAGGAACGGCTCGTATTCTCTGACAGCCGCACGGACACGGGCTGGCTCAGTGCCGGCCCCCAGAAAAACTAACGGCTGACTGATTTTCCAGAACAACTGCCGGAGTCTGCCTCCGGAAGGATACTTCAATACATGACCGCAAATTTTGATCCCGTCGCCATTTCCCTGGGCAGCCTTGAGATCCGCTGGTACGGACTTATGTATGTCATCGGCTTCCTGCTCGGCTGGTACTTCGGGCGGAAAAGAGCGCCGCGCTACGGCTGGGCCGGCCGTGACGTCGATGATCTCGTGACCATCTGCATGCTCGGATGCATCCTTGGCGGCCGCCTCGGATACATCATCTTCTACGATCTGCCCGTCTATCTGAACGATCCCATGGAAATGCTCCGTTTCTGGGACGGCGGCATGTCATTCCACGGCGCGGCCATAGGCCTGGCCCTGGCCTTCTGCTACTTCGCAAAGACCCGTAAATGCCATTTCATCGATATCGCTGACTTCATCACGCCCCTGGTTCCGCAGGGACTGCTTTTCGGCCGCATCGGCAACTTCATTAACGGCGAACTGTGGGGCAAGACCACGGATCTGCCCTGGGGAGTTATCTTCCCTGACGCCGGGCCCCTTCCGCGCCATCCCTCACAGCTTTATGAATCCTTTCTGGAAGGCCTCGTTCTGTGGATCGTCATGTGGATCTTCACACGGAAGGAACGCCCGCGCGGACAGGCCGCCGGATTATTCGCCATGGGATACGCCGTTTTCCGCTTTCTCGTGGAGTTCGTGCGTCTTCCCGATCCCCAGCTCGGGTACCTCGCTTTTGGCTGGGTGACCATGGGACAGATTCTCTGTCTTCCGCTCTTCGCTTTCGGTGTCTGGCTCTTTTTCGCGGATCACTCGCTCCCGCCTTCAGAGCCCCGCACACCCAAGGCTTCCAGAGCCTGAGAAAAAAACAAAACCAGGCCGGCTTCACCGCCGGCTTTTTTCATGCCGGGCTTTTTCTGCGCACGTTTTTCTTGATATTACCGGCATTTCCTGCTAGCAGGTGTCCTAAAACTTTACGCCCGCTGCGACGGGACGGAAACTACAATTTTTCAGGAGAGTATATGTCCAAGGAAGAATCTATCGAAGTCGATGGCGTTGTTGAGGAAGCCCTCCCCAATGCCATGTTCGTGGTTGAACTCGCCAACCAGCACAAGGTGCTCGCTCATATTTCCGGCAAGATGCGCAAGTTCTACATCCGCATCCTCCCCGGAGATCACGTGAAGGTCGAACTCTCTCCCTACGACCTCACCCGCGGGCGCATCACCTACCGTATGAAGTAGGCCCTTCGAAAGATTTTTCCTGCTCCGCCTGACGGAGCAGGCTGACCAGACGCAGACGACGCGGAACGTACGGCACAGGCCGCGCGTACCGCGTCTTTTTTATGCTCCAAGCCAGCTAAAACCCGGCACGCCTAAGAATGCCGCGGCCATAAGGCAGAGCATGGTCATGAGTCCCCCTATGACATCGTCAATCATGACACCCCAGCCGGCTGGAAGCCAGAACTGCGACTGATAAATGGGAAAGGGCTTCCGGATATCGAAGAAACGGAAGAGGGCAAAGGCCGCGATAAAAAGCGTCCAGCTGAAAGCGAAGGGCAGCACGGCTATCCAGATACCCTCCAACTCGTCCACGACGATTTCTCCGGGATCCTTCTTCCCCAGCAGGATTTCTCCGCGTGAAGCAGCCAGAGAGCCTGCGACAAAAAGCAGAAGAAGGAAAATGACTCTGCCGGTCAGGCCAAAGGGCAGGAAAAGAAAAGGCGCGAACACGAGCGCCAGAGCCGTGCCGCAGGTACCAGGAGCCTTGGGAGAAAGACCGGCTATGCCAAGTCTGCAGAAACCCAGAATAAATTTATCTTTCGCGTTCATGAAAATGCCTGCCTTGATAGCTGGACTTTATTGGGATACATATCCCCGTGTGCCGCAGTGGTGGAACGGTAGACACAGAAGACTTAAAATCTTCCGGCCGCTGGCTGTGCCGGTTCAAATCCGGCCTGCGGTACCAGGACAGAAAGAAAAGCCCCGCTGGCGTGCGCGCCGCCGGGGCCTTTTTTGGTTCATCAGTCGTCGTGCTTTTTCGACTTGCGTTTTTTCCCGCCATCCTTGCCTTTCCTGCGGGAAAGCTGTTCCCTCAGTTCGGCGATGCGCCCGCTCTGGAAAAGCAGGAGGCGCTCCCTGCGCTCCAGATCCTTTCTGAGCCTGGCGTTTTCGCCGGCGAGATCTGCCCCGCCGTCTTCACTGCTCAGATTCTGTCCGGGGAAAACGAGGCGGGCACCGGCACGATCGAGCGCCGTAAAAAGCGCGGTATGTCCTTTCCCGCGCGCTCCGGAAAGCCACGAGGAAAAGGCGCCATTGCTCACGCCAAGTTTCTGCGCGGCCCTGAGCTGTGAACCTTCTTCTTCCTGAATCTTTAAGAGAAGCTGTCTGAAGTCGTCTGCGAAGCCCATACGCCGCTCCGGGGATAAAATTTTCATTTGTGAAAAGGTATAAAAGCGCCTGCACCTTGTCAACACGCCTGAAAGAAGCCGCACACGCCAGGAGATGCCGTTGACCCGCCGGCTCCAAGTATCTATTTTTCTCTCAGGCGAAACGGCTCACCACGCTGTACTGCGCGCCGTTCCGCCTGAGGAGACAGCAATGCACACATTTTTCCGTTTTCTCGCCTTTGCGGCCCTTCTGTGGTTCGCAGCACCCGTCCTGTCCCAGGCAGCGGGCGTCTCCTGCGCCTATTACGAGATTCCGGAGCTCCCCGAAGGCTGGACAAGCTCCATGCCGCCGGAACTGAATAACGAAGAGCACCACTCTCTCGGGCACTATTATAACAACAGGCTGAACGCCTCTCTCATGATTCAGATAGCCGAAACAAGGAAGAAAAACGCGACTCTCGATGAGGTGACAAGTGACGTCCTGAACAGCCTGAAGACCAACGGCTGCACAATTCTTTCTGCACCTGTCAATGACGGCACACTCAGGCGCCTCGACGTGACGCTCACCGGCAAAACAAAAGGAACCATCTGGATTGGCACTGACTCCGATCTCATGGCTCTCACCGTGGCGGCCGGAAATGTCGGTGCCTGCCGCGAATTCCTGAAGAACATTACCAACGCGAGCCCTCTGCTGCTCCCTGTTGAAAGCAAATGATTAAAGCGCTGCGCATTCTTTTTTATGGCGACTCAAACGTCTGGGGATATCGTCCGGAAGGCGGAAGGATAGCCGCGTCCGACAGATTTCCCGCAGTGGCGGGCTCTCTCATCCCGGAGGCGGAAATTCTTGAAAACGGAGCGAACGGGCGCAGCTCTGCCTTCGAACATCCCGTCTTCCCCGCTGACCTCCTTGGCGGCGCCACGTTTGCCGGCATCTTCAGGGAAGCGCTTCCCGTAGACGCGCTCGTGATCATGCTGGGCACCAATGATGTCCTCCCCCTGCTCGGCCTCACGCCCTCCGAAACAGCGGCGAACCTGGCCCGCATTATGCGGGATGCCAGGGAAATACGCCCCGGCATCCCGATACTCCTTGTCTCTCCCCCCGCTCCATCGCCAGCGGCCATCGACTGGGAAGTAGGCATGCACGGGGGAAACAGGGATGTCCTCGGCGCATGCCAGGCTGAAGCCCTCGCCGCAGCGGCGCAAAAGGAAGGAGCTGCCTTTCTTGACGCGCGGGAAAGCGTCCCCGTCTTCGGAGCCGGAGACGGGTTTCATCTGACGGTGGAAGAGCACAAAAAACTTGGTCTTGCCGTGGGATCCGCACTGCGGAAGCTTCTGGAAATTAATGCACGGGGGGCGTGCTGATCCAGTCCTGCCAGCAGGCCACGAGAGAACGCAGGGCATTGCCCCTGTGGCTTCGCGCCATCTTGTCCTCTGCGGACATCTGGGCCGCCGTGACGCCCATGATGATATCGCAGAAGACGGGATCGTACCCGAAGCCGTTTTCCCCGATGGCTTCGTTGAGAATGCGGCCTTCCCACGTTCCCTGAACAACGAGCGTGTCCTCGGGTTCGTAGTGTCCGGGTTTGACCGCGGCCATGCAGCAGACAAAACGGGCCTGTCTGCGTTCATAAGGCACATCCTTCAGCTCGTAGAGAAGCTTGCGGATATTGCGCTGATCCTTTGTTTCTCCGGGATTAGAAAACCAGTCATCGGAATAGCGGGCCGAATAAATGCCGGGTCTGCCGCCAAGGGCATCAACCTCGAGTCCGGAGTCGTCAGCCACGCTGATGAGACCGGTATAGTCAGCCACGGTGCCGGCCTTGACGAGAGCGTTTTCGGCGAAGGTCGAGCCGTTTTCCGGGATTTCCCCGATGCCGGGGAATCTGTCGAGTCCAAGCACTTCCACACCCATTTCGGCGAGAGGCTCGGCCAGCTCGCGGATTTTTCCCTTGTTCCGGGTCGCCAGGACCACCTGCAATTTTTTCCCCGACATATTTATCCTCCTCATAAGCATTGCCGGACACCCGGCGCCAACACCGTACCAGCAAAAGCGCATGCGCGCAAAGACGCCGGGCGCCTGGCCTCTCCGCTTCTTCCACTTTGGGGGTTAGGGTGCTATAGGCACGGGGAAAACAGCACGCGCCCAGTGCGCATTCCGTGCGGAGGAGTTTTATGGATATACTCAAGTGTTTTGACGTCACACCCGAGACCTGCATCCCCATGCCTTACATCATCGCCGAGGCTGGCGTGAACCACGAAGGCAGTATGGAGCTTGCCAAACGCCTTATCCGGGAAGCCAAGGAAGGCGGCGCGGACGCCATCAAATTCCAGTCCTACAAGGCCGGCACGCTGGCTTCCAAGGATTCCCCCGCTTACTGGGACACCACGAAGGAACCGACAAAGAGCCAGTATGAGCTTTTCAAGAAGCACGATTCTTTCTGGAAGAATGAATTCGAGGAACTCGCACGCTACTGTGATGAGGTTGGCATCACGTTCCTTTCCACCCCCTTCGATGTGGAGAGCGCCAGATTTCTCGATCCCCTCATGCCTGTGTTCAAGATTTCCTCCTCTGACATCACCAACAAGCCGTTCATCCAGTTCCTCTGCGATTTCGGGAAGCCAATCATCATGTCCACGGGCGCTTCCGACCTGCACGAGGTCTGCGAGGCCGTTGAGTGGATCGAAGCCAAAGGCAACAAACTGGCCCTCCTGCACTGCGTCCTCAACTATCCCACCCTGGACGAAAACGCGGGCCTGGGCATGATTCCCGCCCTGAAGCGCCACTTCCCCAATCACGTCATTGGTTACTCGGATCACACCCTGCCCAAGGACATGCACATTCTGACAACCGCCACTCTGCTCGGCGCCCGCATTCTTGAAAAACACTTCACCTTCGACAAGACCCTGCCCGGCAACGATCACTATCACGCCATGGATAAGGATGACCTGGCCTTCTTCCGCAAGAAGATGGCAGACGTTATCGCAAGCGTGGGCGAATTCGCGGTCCGTTCCTATCCTTCCGAAGATCCGGCCAGGGCCAATGCGCGCCGCTCCCTTGTAGCCGCCCGTGACATCAGGGCCGGCGCGCCCATCACGAAGGAAGATCTCACCTGGAAGCGTCCCGCCCACGGCATCTCTCCTCGCAATTACGACGAAGTGCTGACCATGAAAGCCCGCCACTTCATCCCCGAGGACACAGTGCTTTCCTGGGCAGACCTCGACAAATAACTGGCCCGGAATAAGGCCCGATTCGCAGGGACGGCGTTTGCCGCCGTCCCTGATATCTGGCACATGTAACGGACTGTCCTCACCTTCCGGCAGTCCTTTCCGCCCCCTTCCCCTCTGAGAGAAAATGCCATGGCCTGTCAGAAAAAGCCTGCCCCCGGCTCCATACTGGTCCTCGGTCCCATGCCCCTCAAAGCCGCGCCCCAGACACATATAGCGGCTGGTCCCTGGTGCTTTGCGGAACGCGAGGATTTCTTCCCTGACTGGGAGGAAAACTATCTTTTTGCGCCGGATCCCCTGCTTGACAGAAACGAAGAAGACCGCCTCATCCGGGAGGCGGAGACCCTGGCCGCAGACGTCATCCCCAGACTTTCCGGCGAGCTCCAGCCGGACACTCCGCTTCCTGACGCCTACTGGGAAACGCTTCTCGCTCCCTTTACCATAACGGTCGCCAAACTCATCGCGCAGTTCTGGTCTCTCATCCGGCACACGGTGGACACGTGGAAGGAGATCCCGCTCACTGTCGAGCTCCTTCCCCGGAATTGTTCGTTCACGTTCGGCACAGATGCTGACGTGGTCCTGCACGGTTCCCTCAATCCGGTCTGCTGCCAGTGGATACTCTCACAGCTCCTGCGTCCTGTCCTGCCGGAAGCCTGGAAGGCCAGGGAACTGGAAAGCGTCAGCGAAGAGTATGTGCAGTCTCCCGCATCAGACTTCAGGAAAAACGTGCATGACACGCTGCGCTCCCTCATGCTCCACATGCCTTTCCCCAGAATGAAGGGCATGACGCTGAAGCAGGCTCTCTCCTATTCATCGTCTCTCCTGCACCCGAGCCGCTATGGAGATCGCAGCCGCAGCCTGAAGGAAACGTTTTCCTCTTCCTCAGGATGTACGGCACCGGATCTGCCCCTGGACTGCGGCTTTATTTTTTCGGCAATGCTTCCCAGGTCCGTGAAAGAGCTCAGGCACCCGCACTCCTCTCCCCGCAGGATGTTCAAGCCGCGCGTGCGCGCGGCCAGCATCATTGCTTATGAGGATGCCGCCTACAGACAGAAGCTCGCGATCTGGCGCGCCCGGGGAGGCCGGCTCCTCTACGTCCAGCACGGCGGCAACTACGGCCAGATGAAACGCATCTGCGCCATGGAATTCGTGGAATACACGCAGCACGCGTTCGCCACCTGGGGCTGGACGGAATACGAGGGAAGCATGGGCCGGAAGGCCGGGAAGGGCAACTTCATTCCTCTGCCCTATCCCCAGCTCAACCGGCTGAGAGACGCCTGGCACGGACAGGAGAGCCAGACACTGATAGCCGTCGGAACGGAAATGCCCACCGTCGCCTATCAGCTGGACTCGCATCCAACGCCCAGTCAGTTCATTCAGTACCGCGATGACAAGCAGTGGTTTTTCGAGGCCCTTGGCCCCGCGATTCGCGAAAAAACACTGTATCGTCCGTATTTCCCCGTACCTGGCACGCTCCAGGACGCGCAGTGGATCCTGCCTCGCTTCCCCCACGTGCATCTGTGCTCCGGACCTCTTGAACCACAGATTCTTTCCTGCCGCCTTCTCGTCCTCGACCATCACGGTACCACGCTTCTGGAGGCCATGGCCGCCAATATCCCGACCGTCTGCTACTGGAATCCGGAGTTCTGGCCGGTCACCGGCGAATTCGCGGATATCCTTTCCAGAATGAAGCCGCTCGGAATGTGGAATTCCAGTGCCGAAGAGGCGGCTATCAAAGTACGGGCCGTCTGGGACGATCCCTCCGGCTGGTGGTCTTCCCGCGAGGTTCAGAACGTACGGGATGAATTTCTTCGTCATTTTGCCCTGCTTCCGCGCAACACGGCGGCAGGCGACCGCGCCTGGAAAGACGCACTTTCACAGCTGTAGAACGAGCTCAGTGCTCATGAACTCTGCTTCAAGGATGCATTATGTTTTTCACCCAATCCCTTCTCAGAAAAAAACTGACTCCGGCCGCCATGGTCATAACCCTCGCTCTTGGTATGGGGCTTCCCCTCTCCGCGTCCGCTGAAGACACCCCGCAGCAGCCTGCCGATCAGGCTCCGTCCGGGGCGCCCGCAGCGCCCGCTGCCTCCGAAGACGGTAAAGTTCTTCAGGATATCCAGGAAGCTCTCAATAAAAACGACTTCGAAAAAGCCGTCCAGCTTCTCACGCCCCTCGCCGAAAAGAAAAACGGCGAGGCCTGCTACGTGCTGGGACGCCTGACGGCCGAAGGCAAGGGCACCAAGGCCAGCCGCACGCGCGCGGCCAAGCTTTACGAAACTTCCGCCCAGCAGGGAGACATGCGCGGACAAAACGCCTACGGCCAGGCCCTGGCCATGGGTGACGGCATACGCCGCAACTTCAGTGAAGCTGCCAAATGGTTTGGCAAGGCCGCTGATCAGGGACTCGCCACAGCCCAGTACAACCTTGGCTACCTGTATGATCAGGGCCGGGGCGTGGCCAAGAGCGAGGACAAGGCCATCGAGCTGTATTCCAGGGCAGCCAATCAGGGACTGGCCGCGGCACAGTACAGCCTCGGCTGGATCTACATGAATTCGACCGGTCAGAACCAGGATGACACCAAGGCCGTGCACTGGTTCGAAAAGGCCGCAGAGCAGGATTTCGCCAAAGCGCAGAACAATCTCGCGTACATGTATTCCCAGGGACGCGGCTACGCTCTGGACTACGCGAAGGCCATGCAGTGGTACCAGAAAGCCGCAGATCAGGGCTACGCCGAAGCACAGTACAACCTTGGCTTCATGTACGAGCAGGGCAAGGGCACGGAAAAGAACTATGAAAAGGCCGTGGAATGGTACCGGAAGGCCGCAGACCAGAACGAAAGCGCGGCACAGTACAGCCTCGGCCTCATGTACGAGCAGGGCACAGGCGTCCAGCGGGATGTGGACGAGGCAAAGAAGTGGTACACACTGGCCGCCAATAACGGCGATCCTGACGCCAAGCAGGCCCTCCGGCAGCTGGGCAGAACCGGCATAAAGGCGCCGGCAGCCCCTGCAGCCAGGGCGCAGGCCACAGGGCAGGCAAAGACGCAGGCCCAGGCTCCAAAAAAAGCACAGAAAACTCCGGCCCAGGCCAGGCAGCAGAAAAAACCTGCCGCAGCCAGGCCTCAGCAGAAGCAGACGAAACAGCCCGCTGCGGCAAAACAGCCCACCGCTGCGAAGTAGTTTTCCACCGATTCTGAAAATACGAAACGCTCTGCCCGGCAACCGGACAGAGCGTTTTCTGATCCCAGAAACCGTCAGAGACGCACTTGAATCAGCGGAACATGAAATAAACAGCGCCCATCAGACAGAGCCCAGCCCACAGGTAATCGAGCTTGACGGGAACGCCCATGTAAAAAATCGAAAACGGGACGAAAACACTCAGAGAAATCACTTCCTGCAGCACCTTGAGCTGAGGAAGCGTGAATACAGTGTACCCGATGCGGTTGGCCGGCACCTGGATCATATATTCGAAAAACGCAATTCCCCAGCTGATGATGGCGGCCATATACCAGGGGAAGCCGGCAAGATTCTTCAGATGGGCGTACCAGGCCGTCGTCATAAAAACGTTGGAACAGCAGAGCATGCCGATAAAGGTCAGTTCAGCAGCAAGAGGCGACATATTGGATCCCTCAGCAGCCCAGCGCACGGCGCACAAGGGCGTAGGCGCCTTCAGAAGGCATATCTTTTCCCGTCCACAGCCTGAAGGCCGCCCTGGCCTGTTCCACGAACATGGCCAGCCCGCTCTGGCATTCCCATCCGTGCGCTCTGGCGTCCTTCAGGAATCTCGTATCCTCCGGAGTGTAGACGATATCGTAGGCAAGCCCGCCGCGGCCCCCGAAGCCTTCTTCCGGAAACGCGCTCATATCCTGCCAGCGGCCTTTCATTCCAAGGCAGGTGGCATTGATCACCAAACTGCAGCCGCATCCGGCCCGATCTTCGTACGGGACAGCCTGAATGCCGAATTCCTCTGCCAGGGCAGAGGCTTTTTCCGGCGTCCTGTTCGTAATGCGGATGTCCGGCACGCCCAGTTCCTGAAGCGCAACGATGGCAGCCCTGGAAACGCCCCCTGCGCCGAGAATAAGCGCGGAATCAATTTTTCTGCCCCTGAGGGGGGCCATGAAGCCGATGACGTCAGTATTTTCCCCGAGCAGCCTGCCATCCTTCCAGTAAAAGGTATTCATGGCTCCGATGCGTTTCGCGCGTTCGCTCACGCCGTCCACATAGCGCATGGAATCGACCTTGAAGGGAATGGTGATATTGCCGCCTGACACAGGCAGGGTTCTGACCGCGTCATAAAAGCGTGCGAGATTTTCGGGTTTCTGCTCGAAGGCCATATAAATACCGGGATAGCCGATCTCGTCAAAGGCCCAGCTGTGCAGTTCGGGGCTCAGACTGTGCCCCAGCGGACATCCGACAATGGCAAAAAGTTTTTCCTTATGCATAACATTCCTCCTGAAGAGGCGTCGCCGCCTCCGGCGGCTCTGCTCTGCCGCATGCGCAAGGAAACACCGAAGCGTTCTTTTTCGCAAGCAGAAGCCATGGAGATCCTTGCCAGAAACATCATTTTGCTGATACGCTACCACGGGTCACCGGCCGGAACACATGGCCGGTCTTGTTCTCCTTTTTTCTCCACGGAACCTGCCGGCTCGTTTTTCCGCCGGAATCAGGCAAACTCCAGAGAGCTTCCATGCAGCAGACATCCCCCCAGGAACCCGCGCGTGAGGGGTTCACCGCCAACTTCAGGCTCGGCTTCCAGCGCGCCTTTCCCATTATGCTTGGCTACGCTCCGGTAGCCTTCGCCTTCGGTATTCTGGCCGTACAGAACAATATCCCGCCGGCTCTGGCCATAGCCATGTCGGTCTTCATGTTCGCCGGATCAGGACAGTTTATCACCATCTCCATGTGGATATCCGGCGCCGGCATCCTGTCGACGGCCACGGCCGTTCTCGTGACAAACCTGCGTTATATCCTCATGTCCGTGGCCCTGGTCCCCTACGTGGGAAAACTGCACGGACTTTCAAGGCTCATCTACGGCTGGCAGGTGACAGATGAACTCTTCGCCGTGCACGTGACGGCCTTCCAGAAAGGCTGGCCGCTTAACCTCTGCGCCCTTTTCTCCGCCACCACACTCGCCCAGGCGTCATGGGTCGCCGGAACCATAGCCGGCGTGTTCTGTGGAACGCTCGTCACGGACGTGAAGCCCCTCGGCCTCGATTACGCCCTGTCTGCCATGTTCCTGGCCCTGCTCGTGCCCCAGTGTACGGATAAACTGCACACCCTTACGGCCGTGCTCGCCACGTTTCTCTCTGTAGCCATGCGCTATGCCGGCTGCGGCTCCTGGAACGTCGTCATCGCAACCATAGCAGCGGCCACCTGCGCCACAATCATCTACCGGGGCGGGAAAAGGAAGGATGGGGAGATTTCCGCATGATAGCCTATATTGAATCGCATACGCCCCTGCTTCTCTGCCTTCTGGCCTGCACCGCCGTTACCGTTCTGCCCCGCATCATTCCCTTCTACGTGCTCCGATCGACTCTTCCCGGATGGCTCAGGGACTGGCTGAACTTTGTCCCGGCAGCAGTCATGGCCGCGCTCGTCTTTCCGGACGTCTTCTTCTACCAGGGGAACTTCAGTCCCAATCCTCTGGAAAACCTCTTTCTTATGGCCGCCATCTGCACGCTGCTCTTTTCCGTGATCACCAAGAACTTCTTCGGCACCATCGTTTTCGCCATGGCCTTCGTGGCAGGCATGAGGTATCTCGGATGGATGGTATAGAAAGCGGCAGGGGACAGGCAGGGAACACGCAGAGAAAGAGCGCGTCCCTGCTCATCCGCCTGAAGAAATCCGACACAGGACGCTTCCATGCCCTGCTGGAAAGCCACGGACATACCGCCTTCTTTAGCGTGCTTTCGGTGAACCCACCTCTCCTCAGACTGTTCTTCTCCCCGGATCAGGAACGGGAGGTGCGGGGCCTGCTGAAGATTCTGGCAAAGGATATCCCTCTGACTGTTGAGGAATGGCCTTTCTGAACCGCGGACACGCTAGTCATCATACGGTATTCTCTCAACGAGTCTGTGCCGCGGCGTATTCTCGATGTAATAGAAGTGGTCCTGGGGGACGAAGATGTACGGGATGTCCTCTGTCCGCTGCCTTTTGAACATGGAAATGAGAATGCGGTTTATGGCCTGATGGCCGACAATGGCCAGCGGCGCGCCCCCGGCGAGAAAGAGCGCGCGCCTGAGTCCGCGCTGCACGCGCTGCATGAGCATGGCGTAACTTTCGCCGTTGGGATAGCAGTAATTGAACTTGTCGGCATTGCGGGCCCTGGTTATCTCGGGCATTTTCCTGCGGATTTCCGTATAACTCATGCCCTCACAGTCGCCGGAAGAAATCTCATCGAATTCCGAAAACTGCATGACCTGGCAGCCTGGCCGGTCCCGGCTCAGATAAGAGGCCGTTTCCAGAGACCGGCGGCGCGTTGACGTAAAGATATATTTGATGACCCGGCCTTCCATGGCCCTGGCCATGGCCGCTGCCTGGAGACGCCCCGCTTCCACGAGCATGGGATCGCCTCCGATACGGCCTTCCTCGTTGTACTCGGTTTTTCCGTGGCGGATGAGGTACAGGTTCTTCACCCAGGTGCAGACGACAACCTCCCGGATGGCCGGGTAATAGGGAGAACTCTCCAGTGCGCTTTCTCCCACAATACGGTTAGCCATGGTATCCACGAGGAGCCAGTATTTCTCGTCCTCGCCCACGTGCGAATAGATCGACTCGTAATAATGGATGCGTGCGACGAAGCTGTCTCTGGCGGCCTGTGTTGTGTAGCCCCTGTACTCGGGAAGTTCCGTCTTGCGCATGATGCAGGCCTCGCGCAGCACGGGATCCTCGTTGACGCAGTCAATGAAGAGCACAGGGTAATCAGTCAGCGTGGCCTGAATGAGGCGTCTGCGTCTGCGGCTTGCGTTGGTGGCATCCAGGATGGCCACCGTTCCATCTCCTGCAAGGAACTGCCTGGCTGCCTCCATATTGGCCAGGGCGATTTTCTGACGCATCTCGCGCCCCTCCTCGTTTTGCGGGGAGTAGAAACTCGCTTCCGTAGACCGCGGGCCCGCTAGTTTGCGGCGCAGTTCGCCGTTGTTGAAAATCTCCGCGTTTATGCCCTCACCGAGAAGGGCTTCCCTGATACGCCCGGCGAGAGTTGATTTACCGCTGGCCGGAAGACCGACCATCGCGACGTAGAGCTTCTGCATGCTGTCCTCCCGAAAATGAGGGGTCTAAAACAGGAATGGCGCCCCGGAAGGCGCCATGCTGTTGCTCTTTTTCTTATTTCACCGTCAGCTTCAGGAAGTGTTTCTTCCCGAACTTGATGACATAAGTTCCGGGTGCCAGAGGCGTCTTGTCGTCCGTTACCCGGTTCCCATCCACGTAGAAACCGCCTTCGGCGATCTTGCGGCGTGCTTCGCTGCGGCTCTTGGCCAGGCCGAATTTGGCCAGAATGACGGCGGGCAGGCTGTCCTCGCCACTGGTGCACTCACCTTCAGGAGCGTCATCCGGAACGGCACCGCCGGCGAACACGGCGTTGAATCCCTGACGGGCTTCCGCGCCGGCCTTTTCGCCATGGAAGCGGGCCACGATTTCCTCGGCAAGATCTTCCTTGGCCGTTTTGGGATGCAGGGAGCCGTTTTCCACAGCGGCCTTCATGGCGTTGATGTCTTCCATACTCCTCGAAGAGAGCAGCTCATAATAATTCCACATGAGTTCATCGGAAATGCTCATGAGCTTGCCAAACATGGAACTCGGTTCCTCAGTGATGCCCACGTAGTTGCCAAGGGATTTGCTCATCTTGTGCACGCCGTCCAGCCCCACAAGCAGGGGCATGGTCAGGATGCACTGGGGTTCCTGTCCGTAATGCTGCTGCAGGTTACGGCCCACCAGGAGGTTGAACTTCTGGTCCGTGCCGCCCATTTCCACGTCGCAGTGGAGCGCCACGGAGTCATAGCCCTGACAGAGGGGGTACAGAAATTCATGAATGGCGATGGGCCTGTTTTCAGCAAAACGCTTGGCGAAATCGTCGCGCTCAAGAATTCGGGCAACCGTGTAGCTGGATGCAAGGCGGATGAAGTCCGCGGCAGTGAATTTGCCAAGCCAGTGGGAGTTGAATTCCACGATGGTCTTCTCGGGATCCAGGATCTTGAAAATCTGATCCTTATAGGTCTGGGCATTGGCCTGGACCTGTTCCTCCGTGAGCGGAGGCCTCGTGACGGAACGGCCGGAAGGATCGCCGATGCGGCCGGTGAAGTCGCCAATGAGGAACACGATGGTGTGTCCCAGTTCCTGAAAATGGCGCATTTTCTGCATAATCACGGTATGGCCGAGGTGCAGATCCGGGGCCGTGGGGTCGAAGCCAACCTTCACTTTGAGAGGGGTTCCGCGGGAAAGCTTTTTCCTGAGCTCGCCCTCGTCAATAATCTCCGCAGCGCCTCTCTTGATGAGGGCCATCTGCTTGTCTACATCTATCATCGATTTCAAATCCTTCTATGGATGAATCAGGCACAGTGCCCAAATATATCTGGTCGTATTTTTATACGCAGGTGGGCTTGATGATGTCAAACGCGCAGATCTGCGGCATCTGCTTCTTCCAGCTCTTCAGCGGTTTCATTTTCAACCCCGGGAGCACAAAAAAGCCCCCAGGGAACCATTCCCTGGGGGCCTGCTGCCAGCACCGGCCGACAGCTGCATGGAGTTCGGGAAAAACTAGCTCTCGGACTTCGTCTTGGACTTGGTCATGGCCAGGCCGATGCCTTCAAAGAGTTCGAAGATACTGAAGCCGTACCAGAGGGTGTAGAGCAGGTAGAAGACCAGCATCAGGGTCAGGAGCACGACGTGATCCTTAACCTTGGCGCCATTGAGGCTGTAGAAGTTGTTACCGGGCTCGATGGCGCGGCGCATAATCTGGTCGACAGCCTTGGCTTCGGCGACCTTGTCCTGCTTCTGCAGGGCCTTGATGGCCGGAGAGAGGGAATACCACCACGCGCGGGCGGCCTTAAGGGCAATGGCTTCCTCGGCGTTGCCGCCGGCCTGCACCTGGGCGTCCGCGGGATTGAGGTCATACATGGCCGCAACGGCCTTGGCGTCATTGTTGTAGAGCTTTTCGCTCATATCCGTGGCGCTGCCGAGAATGGCACCGAGGTCACCGGAGATATACAGACGATCACCCTTGATTTCCGCCTTGGCGCCGGCCTTGGTCAGCACGTTGACGGCCATATCCTTAAGTTCGGGCTTCTTGGTGAACGCCACGTTGATGTCGATGTTCCGGCCTTCCATTTTCTTTACTTCCGCGCGGCACATGGGAATGAAGTTGGAAGAACCCTTGGAAAGTTCGTTGAAGACGTTATCAGCGAACTGAAGGCCCGTCAGCGGACGGTTGTACTCATCGTGGAGGACGGGGAAAAGAAGGAAGACGAACAGCAGGGCAAAGGTGCCCAGCATGAGGACGCCGCGGATAAAGTTTTTCTTCTGACGAACGAGCATCTTAGGCCTCCCCTCTCAGCTTTCCAATGTTGAGAATGAACTTGCTGAACACCCAGATTCCGAAGAAGGCGACGACGGCCCAGAAGACCACGTTGCCAACCTCCTCTATGATATTCACCAGCGAGTGTGACCAGTCGAGCACTTCCATTTCCACGAGCTTCTTGGGAAGGACGCTGGCGCGGTTGATGAAGCCGGCGATGATGGACATGGCGTAGAAACCACGGATATGCACGCCCTTGACGACCTTGGTGGTCAGAGCGCCGACCTGAATACCGATGAGGGAGCCGAGCAGCATGCCGACAGCCAGGGTGTAGAAGACGTAGCCGTAGATGGCGTACTGACCGACGGCGGCGAAGCCGGCGGTAAAGATGATCTGGAGAATATCAGTGCCGACGGTGGTCATGGAAGAGACACCGAAGACGTACACGAACATGGGGAAGGTAACGAAGCCGCCGCCGACACCCATGATGGCAGCGAGCATGCCGACGAAGATACCGCCGAAGGCGATAATCCAGGCGGAGATGCGGCGGCCGCCGGGAACGAGGTCTTCGTCGAAGGTGATCATGGGAGGAACGGTGAGGCTCTGCAGCTTGACGGAGAGACCGGTCATGCCGGCGTTGGCACTGACTTTCTTGGAAGAAGACTCAACCTTGACGCCACGGGTGGCCCTGAGGAAATCGAACAGGGCGTAGAAGCCGAGGAAGCCGAGGAGCAGGGCGTAAATGGTGGAAATGAAGATATCGGACACCAGCGGGCTGTAGTCGTAGAGGCTCTTGTTGATGAAGCCGCCGATGAAGGTGCCGCAGATGGAGCCAACCAAGAAGGCCAGGGCGAGTTTCACGGAAACGTTGCCCAGTTTCTTGTGGATGGTGGTGCCCATGATGGCTTTGGCAAAGATGTGGAAAAGGTCGGTGCCGACAGCCAGGATACCTTTGACACCGGCGGCCATGAGGGCAGGCGTGATGATGAAGCCGCCACCGGCACCGATACAGCCGGTGATGAGGCCGGCGGCCAGGCCGACAGCGATGGAGGCCAGGAAGATGGTCGTGGTGTAGAAGGCCGGCGCGTACGCCGATTTGCCACCCAGCATCTCGTGGGCGTCATAGGCTTCGGCGCAGCAGACGATCAGAATCGGCACCGCGAGCGCCAGCAGGAACAGCATCTTCTTGTGATTCTTAAGGATGGAAGTGGAGACCTCCAGATCCCATTTGGCATATGCCTGGGATCCGGCGATCAGCATCTGATACATGGTTTTCCCGAAACTCATGAGCTCCCCCTTTGGAGTTAAGTTGTGTTTACCTCCCCGTAATAAGCAATATGCATGCCAGATTGTGACTCTTTGCACAAAGGACAGGTTTTTATCTTCAACTTTTTGAAATCAGACTGCTTTCATCAGGATATCAGCAAAAAAGGCGCTGGCCCCGCGGATCCACGCAGCACCAGCGCCTGATAATTTCCTGTGACAAGTGTCAGCTTTCTTTACAGTTTGACAATTTTTTCTCTACTGTTCCTTCTTGGGGCTGAGATTCTCGCTCACGCCAAAGAGAACAAGTTCAATCCAGTCAAAGGCGAAGTCGAGGGCTGCCTCATCACTTTCCATAACGGCCTTCCTTCTCTCCTCCGGCAGGTTCACGCGATCGAAAATTTTCATTTTTCCGATCAGCTGGCGGAAATTATCAAGCTGGTAGCAGCAGACCACGCAGAGGTTGGCGAGTTTTTCCTCGAGGGGCCGGCCCGATGCCGTCACCATTGCCGCAAGACGCATATAGCGGTCGTTTGAGGCGTTGTAGGGAAGGAGTCCCTCATGTTTGAACCATTCCTGCGCTGTCCAGTCACGTCCGCCGTCAAAGCCGCGGCAGTGATCCTCCTGAACGAGGTAATGTGTCTCAACCACGCCGTTGGGAGACGGAGAGGTGCCCCTGCCAAGGGGGTAGGAGCGGCAGGCGCCGGGCCTGTCATCGTAAATGTCGCAGCCTCCGGGTGTGACGAACGGACATTCCTCGTTGGGACCGGGGCGCATGTTGAGCATGGGAATGGGGAAACCCGAGTCGGGAAGCGTACGAATCGTGGTGTACATATTCAGGAACTTCTGGCTGGGCATCTTCAGCCTGCGGACAAGACGCAGGACATCATAGGGCGTCAGCGGCAGGGTGAGGGCCCGGCAGCAGCGTCCAAAGCAGGCCACGTCGGGATTACAGTCGAAGCAGAAGGTCTGTCCCTCCTTGAGCACGGGCAGGGAGTCGACATATTTCTGTGCCCTTTCCTCATCCATCAGTTCATCGGTTTTGGATTTTTTTCCGTCCATCTTCAATCCTTTTCTGCGCAAAAGAGGCCCGCAGACACAACACTCCGGGCCTCTTTTTCTGTCAGCACGTTCTCCGGGAGCCTAAATGACCTTGTTCAGGGAATATTCGATAATACCCTCGGCACCGGCTTCTCTGAGCTGAGGGATAAGATCCCTGACAACGCTCGTCTTCACGACCGTCTCAACGGAATACCATTTTTTGTCCTGAAGGGGAGCAACAGTGGGGGAGTTCAGGGAAGGCAGCATCTTTTCAATGGCGTCCAGCTTGTCGGCCGGAGCGTTCATCTTAATGGCAACGAGACTCTGGGCGCGCAGGGCGCCTTCGAGGAGCATCTTGAGCTGCTCGAGCTTATGACGCTTGACCGGATCTTTGTAGGACTTCTCGTTGGCCACGAGCACGGGATTGGAGAGCATGACCTCATCAATGATGCGCAGGCCCTGGGCCCTGATGGTCGTACCCGTCTCGGTCACTTCGATGATGCCGTCGGCCAGCCCCTGAACGACCTTGGCTTCCGTGGCACCCCAGGAATAAAAAACGTCGACGTCAATGCCCTTTTCCCTGAAGTAGCGCCTGGTGAGATTCTGCACCTCAGTGGCAATGCGCTTGCCAGCCAGGTCTTCAGGCTTCCTGTACGGGGAATCGCCGGCGACGGCGAGGACCCAGCGGCTCGGGCGCAGGGACGTCTTGGCGTAGACAAGGTCGCATACCTTAACGAGCTTATCCTCAAGATCCATCTCGCGGATCCAGTCGCGGGCAGCGATGCCGGCATCAAGGATGCCGTCGGCCACAAGGCCGCCGATCTCCTGCACGCGGGTCAGGGAAAGCTGCAGTTCTGGATCGTTCACGTCAGGGAAATAATTGCGTTCGTGCCGGGAAATCTTCCAGCCGGCACGGGCGAAGAGGTCCTGTGTGGCCTCCTCAAGAGAACCTTTCGGTACGCCGAATTTAAGAATGGGCTCAGTTGACATGATACTATACTCCTCTTTCTTCCTTATTTTTTACCGTAAACCTTCTCGGGATCGAAGACCTGAGAAGAACAGATGGATTCTTCCTTGCCGTCCCATTTTCTGAAGAAACAGGAGCGTCTCCCGGTATGACAGGCAGCGCCGCCAATCTGCGTCACGGAAAGCAGAATGGTATCCTTGTCGCAGTCAAGACGAATGGAATGAACCTTCTGAACGTTGCCGCTGGTTTCGCCCTTGTGCCAGAGCTTCTGACGGCTGCGGCTCCAGTAATGGGCCTCGCCGGTTTCCAGCGTTCTATTCCAGGCTTCTTCATTCATGTACGCAAGCATCAGCACTTCGCCGTCCTTGCTGTCCTGTGCTATGGCCGGTATCAGCCCTTTGCTGAAATCGGGCTTGAAATCACTGCTTGGCAGCATTGTCTATCCTCCAGAAAAAACTTCACCCCGCTGGGCGCGTAAAAATTAAGCGTTATCCGCACGTATCGCAAGCGCGAACGCACAGATGATACGCGGCCCCGTTTTTTTCCCGCCTTCTCCCCCATATACGGGGTTCCGGGTGACAATCGCGTGACAGACCTGCGTGCATTCTTCCGCTCCGGCTCCGCCCGGTTCTTCTCTTGCGAAAGGCCTGTATATATGGCACGCTCTTCCGATACACCTGTACAGACAACCGGCCCTGACAGTCATCTTTTTTTTCAATGTTTCCGCGGACCGGCACGTTAATCCCTTCTTTTTTCTTACACTCATCATGGCAGAACAGAATACACAAAACACTCCATCCACCGCCCCCGGCGCCCTCACTCTTCAGGACAATATTTCCGTCGCACAGCCTGAAAATTCCCTGCCCCCCGTGGATCTTGCCCACCTGCCGCAGTCCATGCAGGATGCATGCGCCAGAATGGGCTGGACCAGGCTTATGCCGGTACAGTCCCTCGCCCTGCCCTATCTCATGGACGGCAGAGACATCATGATCCAGTCCCGCACCGGATCCGGCAAAACAGGATGCTACCTTCTTCCCATGCTTCCTGTTCTCTCCGGTTCCGAGGCCGGCCCCAGGGCCCTCGTCCTCGTGCCTACCAGGGAACTCGCCCTGCAGGTGGAAAACGAAGCCTCACGCCTTTTTGAAGGAACCGGCGTCTCCTGTGTCGCGCTGTATGGCGGCGTAGGCTACAAGAAACAGCTCGACGGACTCAAAGGGGGCGCCCAGCTCATCATCGGCACGCCGGGACGTATTCTGGATCATATTCTGCGCCACTCGCTTGATCTTTCCGGCATCCGCATCCTCGTCTTTGACGAAGCTGACCGCATGCTCTCCATCGGTTTCTACCCCGATATGAAAGAGATCCAGAAGTATCTTCCGGATCACCGCATCCATACGGATCTCTTCTCGGCCACCTACCCGCCGCATGTCCTCAACCTCGCTCAGGAATTCATGACCGAGCCGTCCATGCTTTCCCTCTCCCAGAAGGAAGTCTACGTGGCCGAGGTGCAGCATTATTTCTGCGCCGTTGACCCCATGGATAAGGACCGCGCCCTGATCAGGATTATCGAGATGGAAAATCCGGCGTCGGCCATCATCTTCTGCAATACCAAAGCCAACGTACACTATGTCTGCGGCGTACTCAGAGGATTCGGATACAACGCGGACGAGCTCTCCGCCGATCTCACCCAGAGCCACAGGGAAAGTGTCATGGCGAAGGTCCGTGAAGGCCAGATTCGCTTTCTCGTGGCCACAGATGTGGCAGCCAGGGGCATCGACATTCCTTCCCTTTCCCATGTCTTCCTCTATGAACCGCCGGAGGATCACGAAAGCTACATTCACCGCGCCGGCCGGACAGGCCGCGCAGGAGCCGCAGGCACAGTCATCTCCCTTGTGGACATCATGGAGCGCATGGAGCTTGACCGCATCGCCAGGCACTACAATATCAACATAATGGAGATGAAGAACCCCACGGATGAAGAAGTCGCCGCGGTGGTCTCCAACCGCCTTCTCACCAAGCTCGAGAGCCGCTTCAGAAGCCTTACCGGCCTTGAAAGGACACGGTCAAAACGCTACGTGGCCATGGCCAGGGAACTGGCCAGCCAGGAGCTCGATGATGAAAGCGCAGGCGAAGGGGTGAATCTCCTGGCCATGCTCCTCGACGCGTTTCATCATGACACGCTCAATATGAACTTCCTCCCCCAGCCGCACGAAAACCGCCACGCAAAACGCACACAGCGCCATCCCCGCCGTGCCGGCGGAAGGCCTGCCGCAGGTTCCGAAGGAGAAGCGCAGGAAAAGCAGGATCAGGCGCCCGCTGACGCGCAGCAGCCTTCCCAGGATGACGCCCCCAGACGCAGGAGACGCAGGCGCTCCGGACGCCGCAGGCATGGTTCCCGGCCAGCTTCCGCCGAAGGCGGGGCGCAGGAAAATTCCGGCTCTGACGGCACTGTCACTGCGCCGGAAGGAAACGGCGGAGACGCCTAGCTGAAACGGTTTCTCAGGGCCTTCTCCGGAAGAACCGGAGAAGGCGGCCTTCACGCCGGACTTTCCCCCGGGAAGGCACACAAGGAAAAAATGGTCACTACTCCCGAACAGCTTTCCGAAGGCCGCAGGGCCGGCATCACCATCGGCAACTTCGACGGCGTGCACATCGGACATCAGAAACTTATACGCCGCACTCTTGAGGTCTGCCGTGAGAACGGCCTCGACTGCGTGGTTGTCACCTTCTGGCCGCATCCCCGTGCGGTCCTCTCCGGGCAGCTCATGGTTCCCCTGGCCGATCAGGGCATGCGCCGCCGCCTTCTCGCGAAACTGGGCGTCAACTATCTTCTGGAACTCACTTTCTCCAGAGAAATGGCTGCCCTGTCACCCATTGAATTTCTTCATCAGTACCTCTACCCGCTGAACATCAGCCATCTCGTCATCGGCTATGACTTCAAACTGGGGAAAGGCCGCTCGGGCGACTATTCCACACTGCGCCAGATCGGACTCGATGACGGTTTCGGCGTGGAGCAGGTTTCACCGCTCATGCTCGACGGTTCGCCTGTCAGCTCCACCCGGCTCAGAAGCATTATTGAATCCGGCAACATGCAGCTCGCGAGAACCATGCTTGGCCGGCCTCACAGCTTTACGGGCAGGGTTATCCACGGTGAGGGAAGAGGCACCGGACTCGGATTCCCAACGGCAAATGTGGCCGTGCCCAACGTCCTTCTGCCGCCGGACGGTGTTTACGCCACCACGGTGACACACCGCGGAAAGGTTTATCAGGCTGTCACCAATATCGGATGCAATCCCACGTTCCATGGCAGCCAGCGCACGGTTGAAAGTTTTCTTCTGGACTGCGATCTTAACCTGTACGGAGAGGAAATCATGCTCTCCTTCCTGGCCAGGCTCCGCGGGGAGCACCGCTTTGCCAACGCGCTCGAACTGACTGCGCAGATACAGAGAGACATCGCCGACGCCCGCCCCTGGTATACGCAGGACGTCCACGATACCATCTAGAATTCAGAGTGCTGAAAAAAAGGGCCCCGCGGAAACGGGGCCCTTTTCGCTGCGCGATTGAAAAGGATGCGCTTTTATGGGTGAAAGTCCCGGGCTGCCCTGCAGGTGGGATAACCGCAGACAGACACCAGAAGGGTGCAGCCATGGGACACAACCTGGACAGTGGGAGAGTGTGGAGCGCTGCACAGACTCTCTCTATCCCGGTGAACGCAGGCATCCCCGGGGGATCAGATGGCGCTGTGCGGCTCCTCATGCAGCATGCGGTCTAGCTCACTCACGGAGCGGCTGGCGCTGCACCCCATCTTCTCGGCTAACCGGGGAAGATTCTCTATGGCATCGCAGGGCCGCACGTACAGAGGTTCCACGTCCTCCGGGAAATAATCTCCATGGCGCCCGAGCAGACGAAGAGCCGGAACTGAAGGACGGATGATGTCCGCACGGACACTGAGCGTCCCGCTGCGGGACGCGAGATCTTCCAGTGATTCCCTGAGTCCCACGTTGCGGACAAGCCCGCTGCCCAGGACATGAACGCGGCCTTTGCCATCAGCGGCCTGAAGGCTGACCGCCTCCAGGACCTCTTCCGGAGTGGCCAGTTCAACGGCTCTCATGGCAGCGGCTGGAATGACAGGACCGTAGCACATGTGGCAGCAGGCATGAACAAGGCCGCGCCGGGCGTGCGTCAGCACCCAGATGCGGTTCCCGTAAAGCAGCTGCTCCTGCATAGCGAGGGTCGTGGCCAGGGCGCGCAGGTAATCGAGAGCGGCCAGCTGGGCGCCCGTGGTGCGCCTCAGCGCTGCGGCAGTAGCCAGCACGAGGCGTATTCCCGTAAAGCCGCCGGGGCCCCGGACGCAGCCTATACGCTTCAAATCAGCCAGCCTTTTCCCGGCAAGGGCAAAAATCTGCCTGATTGCGGGAGCCAGAATTTCCGTTCCGTTATTGGCAACAGCCCAGTTCTGGGCGCAGACAAGCTCCTCATCATCCGTGAGGACGATCTGCAGATCTCCCTCGCAGGCATTGAGAACAAGTTCCAGTCCGGTGGAAAACCTTTTACGCGCAGGCATGGCCGTCCCCCAGCACTATCCCCGTATGATGCGCATGACGTCGTTGAACGTGGTGAAAACCATAAGGGCAATCAGCAGTGCCACGCCCACGCGCATGGAATAATCGATGAACTTCTTGTTGACCGGCCTGCGGCAGATGATTTCCGCCAGACAGAACACACAGGTTCCGCCATCGAGAACCGGCACGGGCAGCAGGTTAAGAATGCCGAGGTTAATGCTGATGAGCGCAGCGAGGCCCAGCAGCCCCTCCAGACCGTTATGCGCCTGCTCACCGATGACCTGGGCTATCATGATGGGACCGCCGACCTGATCCGCGGGCACCACACGCTCAATGAGCTTCACGAAGCCCTCCCAGGTGAGGACAATCATATTCCAGCACTGCTTCCAGCCGCTGGTGATGCTCTCTGAGGCGCTGAGCTCATTGGTCGCAAAAGCTCCGGAGGCGCGCACGCCCACGAGCCATGCCGTCTCATCTTCGCCGAAAATGGTCTTGCGCTGGCTGCGCACAGGCGTGATTTCCACTTTGCGCACGTCTCCGCCGCCCTGTCCGTCCTGGCTCATCACATCGACGGAAAGGGTTCGGCCATTGCTGCCGGCTATGGCGTCGGACATATCCTGCCAGGTCTTTGTTTCCTTGCCGTCAATGGCCACAATCTGATCACCGGGCTTAAGCCCAGCCTTGAACGCGGGCGAATCCTGCTGTACCGCGCCCACGCTGGGAAGCAGGACGTGCTCGCCCCAGGTAAAGGCCATGATCCAGCAGAGAATAAGCGCGAGGAGCATATTGGCGACAGGTCCGGCCAGAACGACAAGCAGACGCTGCCATGCAGGGCGCAGGGAAAAGCTGTCTTCCTTCGTGAAGCCTTCAGGGAGTTCCGCCTCGTCCGTCTCGCCCACCAGGGCAACATAACCGCCGAGTGGCAGCAGTGACAGGGCGTATTCGGTCTTGCCAACCTTCTTTTTCAGAATCTTGGGGCCAAAGCCGAGAGAAAACGTGGAAACGCCCATGTTGAAAAGACGGGCGACGGAAAAATGTCCGAGTTCATGGAAGAAAATAAGGCCGCCAAAAACAACGACGACGGCAATAATCGTAATTAACACGTGCGGGCTCCTCCGCCTGTCACATATTCACGCACGGCGCTGTGCGCGCCGGCGTCCAGTTCTCTGATGCGTCCGAGCTGCCTCCAGGCAGCCTCCTCCAGGGCCCTGCCCGTCAGGGAGGGAATACGGCCGTAGAGGCTGAAGGGTTCGCCCTGCCCCATGCCGCCGGTCCGGCGCATTTCAGTGAGATGCTCGTCCATGGCGTGGGCCACGGCCGCGGTAATATCCGTGAACCGGCACTTTCCGCCGAGAAAGAGCGCCACGGCCTCTTCGTCAGCGCCGTTCAGGACAACGCACATACCCGAGCGGACTCTCAGCGCCCTGCGGGCAAGGGTAAGGGCCGGGAAAGCCTCGTCATCCACATTCTCAAATGTAAGCGTGCCGACGGCGGCAAGATCGAGAGGCGCAACGAGGGGGGATTCCACGCGCGGCCAGAGCAGGCAGGCGCCGATGGGCAGCCGCATGTCGGGCACGCCGAGCTGGGCGAGCTGACTGCCGTCTCTGAAAGCCACGAGGGAATGCACAATGGACTGCGGATGGACGAGGACGCGCACCTTTTCTTCACTGAGCCCGTACAGCTGACAGGCCTCAATGAGCTCCAGTGCTTTGTTCATGAGCGTGCCCGAGTCCACGGTGATCTTGGCGCCCATATTCCAGTTGGGATGCCTGAGCGCCTGGGCCGGCGTAACGGAAGCGAGCTCTGCCTTCTTCCTGCCCCTGAAAGCGCCGCCGGACGCTGTCAGAATGAGATGATCCGCGTCATCGCTCCGGCCGCAGAGACAGTCGAAAATAGCGAAGTGCTCGGAATCCACGGGCAGGATGGAGGCACCCGTGGCGGCGCAGACATACCGCAGAAGATCGCCTGCGAGCACAAGGGACTCCTTGTTGGCAAGACAGACGACCTTGCCGGCGAGCGCCGCGGCCAGCGTTCCGGCGAGCCCGGCAGCACCGGACTGGGCCGAAAGCACGGTATCCGCGCTCTCAAGGCCGGCCAGGGCGCGGTACCCTTCCGGCCCCACAAAAATTTCAGGGCGGTAATCTTCCGGCAGAAGCTTTTTCAGCTTCGTGGCAGCCGCATCGTCAAGCACGGCCACGTGCCCCGGCCTGTGACGCACGGCCTGGGCAAGAAGGCGTTCAACACTGGTAGCGCAGGCCAGACCTTCCACGCTGAAAGAATCAGGATGGCTCTCTATGACAGACAGGGTATTACGCCCGATGCTGCCGGTGGAACCGAGAACAACAACATGGCGGCGCTTCCTTTTCTGCCATTCTGACGAAGGAGGCGCCGTGATAAAGCGGACGCCCGGACCTTTGAGTCCGGGCCATATCTGAGCCATGCGAAAAATCTCCGACTAAAAGAAGAAGAACCACTGGTCCACGACAGCGAACATGGGCATGGCGAAGAGCAGACTGTCCGCTCTGTCGAGCATGCCGCCGTGGCCGGGGAAGAGATTTCCGGAATCCTTGACTTTGGCAGAACGCTTGAGCGCCGACTCAAAAAGATCGCCGAGCTGGGCAAAGGCATTGACCGCGATACCGAGGGGCAGGAAGGCAAGCACGCTGACCTTGCCGAAGAATGCGCCGTAAATCATGCAGAAGATCACGCAGCCAACGAGGCTCGCAACGGCGCCCTCGGAACTCTTGTTGGGGCTCACGCTCGGCCAGAGTTTGTGGCGTCCGTAGCGGGAACCGATGAAGTAGGCGCAGGTGTCGGAAATGGCCACGGCTGCGATGATGAAGATGAGGCGCACGTTGGAAAGATAGGTGGCCGGCAGGAGCAGCAGAGGAACGTAGGCGAGACCAGCCATAAAAATGCCGCTCGGTTCGAAGGCCTCTTCAACCACGCGCCAGCGGAAAAGAAAACTGATAGCCGCCAGAACAAAACCGGCGCCAAGGCAGACCAGCGCGTCCTGGGGTCTGTGCATCCAGGTCAGGAGGAGCATGCCCCAGCCGAGAAGAATAGCACAGCAGCGCGTGGGGATACGGCCTGTCTTCCCCCAGAAAAGCGAAAAGAATTCCCAGAGTCCGAGGGCGGCCACCAGCATGATAAGCAGCAGCATGGGCAGCCCGCGCACACAGAGAACGCCCACGACGACTGCGGCCATGATAAGCCCGGTCACCGTGCGCTTGACATCCACTTCATGATTCACACTCATTTATCAGCTCCATTTCCCGGTTCGCCAGCAACGGCGTCTATCTGTTCCTGTGTCTTCCCGAAGCGGCGCTTGCGGTGGGCATAGGCCTCCAGAGCCTTCTCCATCTCGGCGGGAGTAAAGTCGGGCCAGGCCACGGGAGTGAAATAAAATTCCGAGTAAGCGGACTGGTAGAGCAGATAGTTGCTCAGCCTGAGTTCGCCGCTTGTACGGATCACAAAATCAGGATCCGGCTGTCCGGCCGTGTAAAGGTGGTCCGCGATGGTCTGTTCCGTGACGCTTTCAGCGGGAATGCCTTCAGAAATAATCTCCCGCACGGCGCGCACGATTTCCTGCCTGCTGCCGTAGTTCAGGGCCAGGTTCAGATCCATCTCCCTGCCTCCGGCCGTGCTTTTAACCGCCATGCGGAGGGCTGAGCGCACAGGAAAGGGCAGACCGTCCAGATCGCCGAAGATTTTGAGGGAAATCCCTTCCCGCAGCATGCGCGGCATCTCGGTTCTGAGAAACTCAAGCAGCAGGGAAAACAGCGCGGAAATTTCCGTTTTGGGGCGGGACCAGTTCTCTGAGGAAAACGTATAGAGAGTAAGATGCCTGAGTCCTATCCTGCGGCAGTAAGTGACAATCCCGCGGACAGCCTCGGCACCTGCGCGGTGTCCCTGGGAGCGGCTCAGGCCGCGGGCCTGCGCCCAGCGGCCATTGCCGTCCATAATGATTGCCACATGTTGGGGCATGGAAGTTTTTTCCATAGCTGAGAGGATCCGTCCCTAGATGGCGAGGATTTCCTGTTCCTTGGCCTCGAAGGCCTTATCCACGTTGCCGACGTACTTGTTGGTGAGATCCTGAACGTCGGCCTCGGCCTTCTTGCGCTCGTCCTCAGTGATGGTCTTGTCCTTTTCGAGCTTTTTCAGCGCTTCATTGGCCTCACGGCGCACGTTACGCACGGCAACCCTAGATTCCTCGGCATACTTGCGGCCGACCTTGACCAGTTCCTTGCGGCGATCCTCGGTCAGCGGCGGGATGACAATGCGGATGACCTTGCCGTCATTGGTGGGAGTAAGGCCGAGGTCAGACTTCAGAATGGACTTTTCCACGGCAGAAAAGCCGCTCTTGTCCCAGGGCTGAATAGTGATGGTGCGGCTGTCCGGCACGGTTACGGAAGCCATCTGGCAGATGGGAGTGGGCGTGCCATAGTAATCAGCCTTGATGCTGTCCACGAGAGCCGTGCTGGCGCGCCCCGTGCGGAGCTTGCCAAAATCGCGGTGCAGGGCGGCCACAGCTTTGGTCATTTTTTCCTCGGCATTGAGGAGAATCTCGTCAATATCCACAACTATACTCCTTCGCGAACTGCCTACTTGGTCACAATGGTGCCGATTTTCTCGCCCTTCACGGCCCGGATAATGTCTCCTCCGAGCATGCGGCAGACGATAATCGGCAGATTGTTGTCACGCACCAGGGCAAACGCCGTGGCATCCATGACGCCGATATGGCGGTTCAGGGTTTCATCATAGGTGATGGTGTCAAATTTCGTGGCATCAGCGAACTTCGCAGGATCCTTGTCGTAGATGCCGTCAACCTTGGTGGCCTTGATAATGGCGTCGCACTGCAGTTCCATGCCACGCAGGGCAGCGGTGGTGTCCGTCGTGAAATAGGGGTTGCCCGTGCCGGCAGCGCAGATGACAACACGCCCCTTGTCCATGTGCCTGAGAGCCCTGCGGCGGATGTACGGCTCGCAGACCTGGGCCATGGTGATGGCCGAGAGAACGCGTGTGGGATGCCCCTGTTTTTCCAGCATATCCTGCACGGCCAGGGCATTCAGCACAGTGGCCAGCATACCCATGTAGTCGGCGGAGGAACGTTCCATTCCCCGGGCCGAACCGGAAAGTCCACGGAAAATATTGCCGCCGCCGATGACCAGGGCCATCTGGACGCCAAGATCCAGGACAGTACCGAGTTCCTGGCAGATCGTGGCAACGGTATCAGGGTCTATGCCGAAATGCTTGTCGCCGGCGAGGGCTTCACCGCTCAGTTTGACCAAAACGCGCTTGTACTTGAGATCTCCCACGGCTCATTTCTCCTTTCCCGACTGGGGGCTGAAGTGCCCGAGAGAAGCCACAGATCGGGTTTCCGGCATGTTAGCAGAAAGCCATGGCGTTTCCAAGACGAAATCCGTCACTGCTTCCTGACGCATCAGCCATTCTTTTTTGACTTGAGCCTGACCATGCGCACCTGATCAATGCGGTGCCCGTCCATGCGCAGGATCTGGACTTTCCAGCCCTGTACGCGGAATGTCTCACCAATTTTCGGGATATGGCCGAGGCGCTCGAGGATGAGACCGGCAAGCGTCGCCGAGGTGCTGTGCGCCGGCGGAATAATGCCGAGCCAGGACGAGACCGCATCCACGGCCAGGCGCCCGGGCAGAACCCATGAGCCATCGGGACGGCGGCAGGAATCAGGATCCGAGGGCAGATCTCCGAGCTGGCCCGCGAGAACGGAAAGGAGATCCGCGGGCGAGAGCAGGCCGACCACGGATCCGTACTCGTCCACCACAAAGGAGAGCGGCACAGGATGCGCGCGGAATTCATCCAGGAGGTCAGCCAGAGAAGTATGCTCAATGACTGTGGGCGCGGGCTGCACGAGATCCTTCAGGCAGAAAGCTCCCTGTCCGGAAACGCGGGCCAGGCTGGACACGGGGACAACGCCCAGGGCATCATCCGTGGCCGGATCGCGCACGGGCAGCCAGGAAAGCCCGGTGCGTGAGGCAAAACGCTGGGCTTCCGGAAGGTCAGCATTGACATCCAGCCAGCTGGCGCGCTGCGAGGGTGTCATAATAAAGCGGGCAGTGCGTCCGGAAAGACGGATGACCCGGCCCACCATTTCGCGCTCCTCGGGCGCGAAGGCTGTCGCTCCGGAAGAAGCGAGGGCTACGGCCTCCATGGGCGCGGAATCCGGAGAGCCGCCGCCGAGCATGCTGAGAATCACGCGGGCCGTCGCCTCGCGCATGTTACGCATACTCACCCGCCGCCTTCGGTTCCGCAGGGCATACTGATTGCAGAATTCGATGAGCAGGGAAAAGATGATGGCCGTGTAGAGATAGCCCTTCGGAATATCAAATCCCATGCCGTCCAGGATGAGGCTGACGCCTATCATGAGCAGGAAGCCGAGACAGAGAATAATAATGGTCGGATGGCGCTCCACAAAGGCCACCAGAGGGCCGGAAGCCATGAGCATGAATCCCACTGCGGCAATCACGGCCAGGAACATGATGGGAAGGTGCTTCACCATGCCCACGGACGTGATGACGGAGTCCATGGAGAAAATGGCGTCGAGGATCACGATCTGGGCGATAACCTGCCAGAACGCTGCCTTGGTCGTATTCTTCTGCGTATCGATGGGTGAGCCTTCCAGGCGGTCATGCATCTCCATCGTTCCCTTGAAGAGGAGGAACGTTCCGCCTCCCATCAGGATGAAATCCCGCCAGGAGAAACCGTGGCCGAAGAGGTGCACCACAGGCTGCGTAAGGCTGACGACCCAGGCCATGACCGAAAGCAGAACGAGGCGCGTGAGCAGTGCCAGGCCGAGGCCCACGAGAAACGCATGCCTGCGCTCGGATTTCGGCAGGGTGGAAGCAAGGATGGAGATAAAGACGAGGTTGTCGATACCGAGGACAATCTCGAGCAGAATCAGGGTACCCAGCCCGGCCCAGGCCGAGGGGTCGGCGACCCATGCAAAATCCCAGAGCGGCATATGCCAGCAACCTCCGTCCGGTCGTTTTCAGGGACAGAAAAAGGGCCTTCCGGCCCCTTTCTGTCGTTCGCGGTCCGGGCCGGAGCCCGGCAGCCGCGAAATTATCTTATCTGCAGAACTTACTTCGCTTCAGGAACGAGCTCGATGCGCTTGTAGTCCTTGACCTCGATGGTGTCGTTGACGGCCTTGGCCACTTCCTTGACCAGCTGGGCGATGCTCTTCTTGTCATCGCGGATGTAGGCCTGATCCATGAGGCACACTTCCTTGAAGAACTTGTTCACGGCGCCTTCGGCGATCTTTTCGATGATCTTGTCGGGCTTGCCTTCGTTGCGGGCTTTCTCGCGGTACACTTCGCGCTCGCGTTCGATGGCAGCGGGATCCAGCTTGGTGCGGTCGAGGGCCATGGGCTTGAGGGCGGCGACCTGCATGGCAATTTCACGGCCGAGGGTCTTCACTTCCTCGCTCTTGGCGGTCTCGGGCTTGCCGCAGGCAAGGGAAACCAGCACGCCGAGCTTGCCGCTGGTGTGGAGGTAGTGACCAATGCACTCGTTGTCAGCGGCTTCCATGATGCAGAAGGGGCCGAACTTCATGTTTTCGCCGGTCTTGGCGATGAGGGCGGTCAGGCCTTCACCGAGCTGGGCCTGCAGGGCCTCGGCGTCAGCGGGTTTCTTCTCGACAACGGACTTGGCGGCATCGGCGACGAAGTTCTTGAAGTCATCGCCGCGGGACACGAAGTCGGTCTCGCACTGCACGGAAGCGATGGCGACAGTCTTGCCGTCAGCGGACTCGGACAGGGCGACCAGGCCTTCGGACGTGGCGCGGCCGGCCTTCTTGGCGGCCTTGGCCATGCCCTTTTCACGCAGGAAATCGACAGCCTTTTCGAAGTCGCCGTCGGTGGCCACGAGGGCCTTCTTGCAGTCCATCATGCCGGCGCCGGTTTTCTCGCGCAGGTCTTTTACCATAGAAGCAGTAATGGCCATATTTCTCTCCTCTTCGTACACAAAGGCAGCGCAACCGTGTGTCCGCGGAAGCGCTGCCTTTGGTCGCTCATGTATTTTTTTCAGTCTGCGGATTTATTCAGCGGCGGGAGCTTCGGCCTCAGCGGCCTCTCCCTTCTGCATGGCCTCTTCGGCGTTCTCGGCTTCCTCAGCCTTATCCTTGGCCGCGGCCTCGCCTTCGATGCAGGCTTCGGCGAAAGCGCCCACGAACAGCTTGATGGCGCGGATGGCGTCATCGTTGCCGGGGATAACGTAATCGATGAGGTCGGGATCGCAGTTGGTATCGGTCACGGCCACAATCGGAATGCCGAGCTTACGGCATTCCTTGACAGCGATGTCTTCGCGGTTGGGGTCGATGATGAAGGCAAGCTGGGGGAGGCTGTCCATGTCCTTGATACCGCCAAGAGACTCTTCGAGCTTGTCCAGCTCACGCTGCAGAAGGAGGACTTCCTTCTTCTGGTAGCGGTTGATGGAACCGTCAGCGAACATGGCCTCAAGCTTCTTAAGGCGTTCGATGCTCTTCTGAATGGTCACGAAGTTGGTCAGCGTGCCGCCCATCCAGCGGTTGGTGACATAGAACTGATGAGCGCGGCCGGCTTCGGCAGCGACGGCTTCCTGAGCCTGACGCTTGGTGCCGATAAACAGAACCTTGCCGCCCTTGGCAACGGTGTCGACGACCTTGTCATACGCGATGCGGAAAAGCTTCACGGTCTGCTGCAGATCGATAATATGGATGCCGTTGCGGGCGCCAAAAATGAACGGACGCATCTTCGGGTTCCAGCGGCGGGTCTGGTGACCGAAATGAACGCCGGTCTCCAGCATCTGTTTCATCGTAACGTAAGCCATGTTTCAATCCTCCAAGGGTTGAGATCTTCCACAGGAACCCTGACCCATCTACCCGGCACGTACCGGGCACCCCGGGCCGCTGCCCCTGTGTGCTTTTTTAAAGAGTGATTCACATACCGCATACTTCCGGGGTTGGCAAGCCCTTTTCCCCGTCTTCCCCGCGGCCCGGCTTTCCCGGAAAAGCCCATCTTTTCAAAGCCCGCTTTAGCCCTTATCTTCTAAGGCGAAAAATCTCTTCTCTCTTACACGGAAAGGACCCTTCCTATGGATCATACAGGTTTTACCCTCATTGAAGAAAAAAATATGCCGGAAGTCTGCGGCACGGCCCGTCTCTGGAAACACGACGTCACGGGCGCGCAGATTCTCTCCATCGTCAATGATGACGAAAACAAATGCTTCGGTGCAGCCTTCCGCACGCCGCCCAAGAATTCCACCGGCGTGACGCATATCATCGAGCACTCCGTTCTCTGCGGCTCGCGCAAATACCCGGTCAAGGAACCCTTTGTGAACCTCCTCAAGGGCTCTCTGCAGACCTTTCTCAATGCTTTCACCTTCCCGGACAAGACCTGCTATCCCGTGGCCAGCGCCAACCTGCAGGACTTCTACAATCTCATCGACGTCTATATGGACGCCGTCTTCCATCCCCTCATTTCAGAAAACAGCTTCCGTCAGGAAGGCTGGCATATCGAGGCCGACAGCCCCGACGGCCCCTGGCAGTACAAGGGCGTTGTCTTCAACGAGATGAAGGGTGTCTATTCTTCCCCGGACGCCTGTCTTGCTGAGGAGACCCAGCACGCGGTCTTCCCGGACACCCTCTACTCCCTCGAATCCGGAGGCCGCCCCTCAGACATTCCCTCGCTCACCTATCAGGCCTACCGGGATTTCTATTCCACCTATTATCACCCGAGCAACGCGCGCTTCTTCTTCTGGGGAGACGATCCCGAGGAAAAGCGCCTTGCCATCGTGAGGGAGGAACTGAAGGAATACTCCCGCAGAAATGTGGATTCTGCCATCCCGCTGCAGCCCCCCTTCACCGCCCCGCATCAGGTCGAGATCCCCTACGCTGTCCCTCCGGAAGCAAAGGATCCGAAATGCCTCTTCACCCTGAACTGGCTGCTCGGCGAACGTACGGACGTCGAAGCGTGCATCACCCTCGAGATGCTCGAGAACATCCTTGAGGGCATGCCCGGCTCCCCCCTGCGCCGTGCCCTCATTTCGTCCGGACTCGGCGAAGACACCACGGGCGGGGGCCTCGAGACGGAACTCAGGCAGATGTACTATTCAACTGGCCTCAAGGGCATAGCCAGAAAGGATATCGGCAGAGCCGAAACCCTCATTTTCGATACCCTCGCCGATCTCGCCGAAAAGGGGATCCCCTCCTCTGCCGTGGAAGCCGCGGTGAACACCGTGGAGTTCAACTACCGCGAGAGCAATTCCGGCAACTTCCCCCGCGGGCTCGCCGCCATGCTTCAGGCTCTTTCCGTATGGCTCTATGATGCTTCCCCGCTTACGGGCCTGGCCTGGGAAGCCCCGCTCGCGCGCATCAAGGAACGTCTCGCCTCGGGAGAGCGCGTTTTTGAGAATGCAATCCGCTCCTGCTTCCTCGAAAACGAATCCCGTTCCCTCGTCATTCTCACCCCGGACGCGGGCCTCGCCGCGCGCCAGGAAAAGGAAGAGCGCTCCCGTCTGGACAGGATCCAGGCCGCAGCCTCTCCCGCAGAACGGGAAGAGGTCTGCCGCATCACCCGCGAACTGAAGGCCGCCCAGTCGGCCGAGGACTCCCCCGAAGCTTCTGCCACCATTCCCAACCTGCACGTAAGCGATCTGCCGGCGAAAAACCGCGTCATTCCGCGCACTGTGGAAACCGAAGGCAGCGTGACCCGGGTAGGCCACGAGCTGCCCACCCGCGGAATCGCCTACGCCACCATGCTTCTGCCCATGCCGGAAATTCCGGATCGCCTCCTGCCCCTCCTGCCGCTTTTCACCCGCACCCTCACGGACACCGGCACGGCGAAAAGGGATTACAGCGAACTCGGTTCCGCCATCTCCGCCAAGACAGGCGGCATGGCCGCCAGCAACCTCATTCTGGCGGATCTTGAAGGCGGCTGCCACCTCTATCTCAGTCTGGCCGGCAAGGCCGTTGAAGACAAGATCCCCGACATGTTCGGCCTCTTTTCGGAAATGCTTCTCGAACCCTGCCGCGACAAGGACGTGCTCCTCACCCGCGTGCACGAAATGCTCGCCGAAGAAAAGCCCCGCCTTGAGCAGATGCTCCTCGCCTCCGGCCACGCCGCGGTCATGCAGCGCGTGAGCGCACGCTTCACGCGTGACGGCGCCCTCAGCGAAAAAATCACGGGCATCTCGTATCTCGGCGCCGTGCGTTCCCTGCTTCAGGACTTCGACGCAAAGAAAGAGCAGATTCTCGACGATCTCGAAACCCTGCGCGGCATGCTTCTGCACAGCGCAGGCGCCGTAGTGGACTGCACCGCGGGGAAGAACGGCATTGACGCTGTCTTCTCCGGCGGAATGAAACTTCTCTCCTCCCTGCCCGCGGGAACGGGCGGCAGCGGCCTGCAGAACACGGCCCTGCTCCCCTCCTGCCCGGCCGAGGTCTTTGCCACGCCGAGCCAGGTCAACTACGTGGGCAAGGGCTGCAACCTGTATGCCCTCGGCTGGAAATTCTCCGGCGCAGCCCGGGTCATCCTCCGCTATCTCAGGATGGGGTATCTCTGGGACAGCGTCCGTGTGAAAGGCGGGGCGTACGGCGTTTCCTGCCGTCTCGGCCGTTCCACCGGCAATTTCGTCTGCACGAGCTACAGAGACCCCAACGTGAGCGGAACGATCAGCGCCTATGACGGCATCGCGGACTACCTCTCCGGCATGAGCCTCAACCGCGAGGAGCTGGAACGGGCCATCGTGGGTGCCATCGGCGACCTCGACCTCTACATGCTTCCTGACGCCAGGGGCGTCAAATCCCTGTACCAGTACCTCGCCGGGGACACGGAGGAAAAGCGCCAGAGGATGCGCGAGGAAATGCTCTCCACCACGGCGGACGATTTCCGGGCCTTCGCCGGCATCATGGCCGAAGCGAAGACACATGGCGCAGTCAGCGTCATTGGCGGAAGCAGGGCCCTCGAAGAGGGCACCCGCCTCGGCTGGAAATGCGAGAACCTCTTCTAAGAATTCACGGGGCGTCCTTCTCAGGAAGGGCGCCCTTCCTTTTAGTCAAGGAGAACTCCTGTGCCCCGGAAAACACTTTTCCCTGTGATGCGCTGGGCCGTCCCCTCCTTTGTCATCCCCGACACTGTGGCCGGCAATGTACGCTTTCTGCGGGGCCGCGTGCCCGAGGTGGCGCTGTGTTTCTTCGAAACCGGAGGGTGTCTCGCCTACACGGATGCGGATCTGCCGGCGATCGGGGAGACAGCGGATCTCCGGTTTCACGTCCATCTGCCCACGGATCTCGCCTGGGAAAGCGGGGAGGATCCCGGGCAGGCGGCTGCCGCCGCTTTCAGGAACGCTTTCTCTGTTTTTTCCCTGGCCGCGTATCTGAAGCCCCGCCTGGCCATCCTTCATCCGCCCGCGGCTGACGGTGTCCGGGCCTCAGATCTGCTCGCCGCTTTTCTGGAGAACTGGCAATCCGTTTCAGACGTGCCGCTCTGTCTTGAGAACACGCCGGAAAGCCCTCTTACGGATCTCGACCAGAAGCTCTTCGCCCCCGGAGGATACCGCCTCTGTCTGGACGCAGGACATCTCATGGGCTACCATCAGGAAAAACTGCTGGATCTGCCGATCCTGCAGAGTACCTCCATCATTCACTGGAGCGCGCCCTGCGGAGGAGACCGGCACCACCCCCTTACGGAGCTCACCCAAACAGAACGGGAAACAGCCCGGGAAATTCTCAGGCGCACATCAGAAGAGTGCACACAGCTTATCGAGGTCTTCAGCTGGCAGGGCATCGAAGCCTCCCTCCCCGTACTCAGGGCGCTCTGGGAAGACGTTCACGGAACGGCGGTCTGACGGATTCGCCGCCCCCTGGGCTTTCATCAGCCCGGGGCAGAAGAGGAAATAACGGTGGAGACCAAAAAAGAACTGTCACGGGAGCGCATCAGGAGCTGGCTTGAGACCATCAGCCGGGATCAGCACTGGTGCATCCTGATTTCCGCCGACCCTGACGCCATGGGGGCCGCACAGGCACTCAGGCGCATCATGGAACGGCGCACACGCTATATCGACATCTGCAGCATCAACAAAGTGACCCGTCCCGATAACCTCGCCATGATCCGCTACCTCAGGCTGAATATAAAGCCCTGGGATACGGCGAAACAGTCCCAGTACACCCACTTTGCCCTTGTGGACAGCCAGCCCCACCATAATCCCGTCTTTAAATCCCTGTATTTCACCATTGTCGTTGATCACCACCCCCTGCCGAGACCGGATCAGCTGCCGGAAAGACTCCCCCTCTTCTCCGACGTAAGGCCCGACGTGGGGGCGACCTGCACCATCATGACTTCCTACCTGCGCCTCATGCGCATACGCCCGAGCGCCCGTCTCGCCACGGCGCTGCTTCTGGGCATACGCACGGACACGGCGTCCTTCGAGCGCAGCGGCGGCGAACTCGACCTTGAAGCCTATCACTGGCTCTCCCGCAGGGCCGATGCCATGCTCCTGCGCCGCATCGTGCGCAGCGAATATCTCAGAAGCTGGCTTCCGCTTTTCGCCCGCGCCTTCCGCAACCTCACTGACTGCCGGGGCACCGGGGCCCACGCCTGGATAGGAGAAGTCTCAAGCCCGGACCTCCTCGTGGCCATCGCCGACTTTTTCACTCACGTGCACGGCCTGCACTGGATCGCTGTGAGCGGCGTGGTGCAGAAGACCGTTATCGTGATCTTCCGCTGTGACGGCACCCGGGACATAGGACGTCTGGCTGACGCCTGCTTTTACGACGTGGGGTCAGCCGGAGGTCACAGGAACCTCGCCCGGGCAGAATTCCCGGTCAGCGCCGTCCCAAAGGAAAGAAGCGTGCAGGAATTCATCCGCCACAGGCTGACGACGCGCAAGCTGCGCCCCCGCTCAAAAATAGAGCAGGCCGCGGCAGGCAGCGCCGTGGCATCCCGGACGGCCGCTGCCGCAAAATAAATCCGGGCTGTTCCGTTGACAAAAAAACAGTTTTTTGATTAGCTTTTGTCCGTTATTTTTCAGGGGTTTTTCAGTATGAACTTTTCCGCTTCCGCCATTTCCTTTTCCGAGTACGCCGGCTTTACCAGCTGGTTCTATTTTGCGTACTTTAGAAAAGCCTGTGGCCGGAAGTTCTGCTGAATCCCATTCAGCCAAGCAGAAACAGAAGACCGCGGGCATACATGAAAGCCGGCGGTCTTTTTTTTGCCACGCGCACGCCGGCCTGCCTGCGGAGAGGAGAAAGCCCATGTATCTCGGAAAACAAATCAGGCTTGAACGCATCCTTGACCGCAACGACCACCGCACCATTATCGTACCCATGGATCACGGCGTCTCCATGGGACCTCTTCCCGGCATCAGGGACATGCGCACCACGCTTTTCAACCTGGCAGAGGGCGGAGCGGACTGCGTGCTCATGCACAAAGGGCAGATACGCTGCACGTTCCGTCATGAGGGACGAGATCTCGGGCTCATCATGCACATGTCCGCCTCCACAGACCATTCCCCCTCAGCCAACTCCAAGGCGCTTGTGGCCAGCGTCGAGGAAGCCATCCGTCACGGCGCGGACGGCGTTTCCGTGCACGTCAACCTTGGCGATCCCGACGAGGAACGCATGCTTGCCGATCTCGGCCGTGTCGCCGAGCACTGCGACAACTGGGGAATGCCTCTTCTGGCCATGATTTACGGCCGCGGCCCGAAAATCAGAGATTCTTTCGCTCCCGAAGTCATAGCCCACTGCGCCCGCATCGGTGTGGAACTTGGAGCCGACATCGTCAAAGTCTCCTACACCGGTGACATGCCCAGTTTCCGCGACGCCATCGAGGGCTGCTCCATTCCCGTGGTCATTGCCGGCGGACCTGTAATGGACAGCACCCGCTCCGTGCTGGAGATGGTCTCCGGCGCCATGCAGGCGGGAGCCGCGGGCTGCTCCATCGGGCGCAATGTCTTCGAACATCCTCACCGCATTCAGCTTCTCACCGCCATGCGCGCCATCGTGCACGGCAACGCCGACCTGGAAACCGCCATCAAACTCGCTGGAGAATAAAACCATGCCCACCATCTTCTTCAAATCCGTCCCCTACGACAAAAACCTGGTCACCCTGGCGCTGGAGTCCGGCGTCGATGGCATCATCGTCCCTGATGAGCACGTGGCCGAAGTATCGGGCCTCGCCCGGTGCACGGTCATTCCCGACAGCGAAGTCGCTTCCGTTGCCCTGAACGGCAAGGAAGACGAAGAAGCGTTCCTTGCCCGCGTCCAGAAAGGCGAAAAATGCGTCCTGAAGCGGGGATGGCAGGTCATTCCCGTGGAAAACCTGCTCGCCCAGTCTGACCGCATTTACGCCGAGGCCGGCACTCCTGACGAAGCCAGACTCGCCGCCGGCATCCTCCAGCGCGGAGTCACCGGTATCGTTGTCCTGCCCGAGGCCGCCATGGAGCTCAAAACCATTGTCGCCGAGTGCAAACTTTCCCTCGAACACGAGGATCTCGTCGCCGCCACCATCACGCGCATCGTTCCCGCCGGTCTTGGGAACAGGGTCTGCTGCGATACCATATCCCTGCTGCACACCGGGCAGGGCATGCTCGTGGGCAATTCCGCAGCCTTTACCTTCCTTGTCCACGCCGAAACAGAACACAACGACTACGTTGCCTCCCGCCCCTTCCGGGTCAATGCGAGCGCCGTCCATGCCTACATCAGGCTTCCCCATGACAGAACGTGCTATCTGGGCGAACTTAAGGCGGGCGATCCCGTGCTTGTCGTGGACAGCGAAGGGAAAACCCTCCTGACCACCATTGGCAGAGTGAAGGTGGAAGTGCGTCCCATGCTCCTCGTCGAAGCCGTCCTGCACACGGACGAAGGCGACAAAACGGGCGCGGTGTTCCTGCAGAACGCTGAAACCATCCGCCTCACCGCGCCTGGCGGACGCCCCGTGAGCGTCGTCGATCTCAGGCCCGGCGATCAGGTGCTCTGCCGCATCGACGAAGCCGGACGACATTTCGGCATGCGCATCAAAGAAGACATCAAAGAGGCCTAAGCCCTATGGACACAGACAAGGACAGACAGGGAGGAGACGCTTCGTCTTCCCAGGAACAGCTGGCCGGAGTCCGGAACCGCATTGATGCCATCGATGACAGGCTCCTTGAGCTTCTGAACGAGCGCTCGCGCCTGAGCCTCCAGGTCGGACGCATCAAGGCCGGCGAAAAAAGCAACATTTTCAAACCCCAGCGCGAAATTGAAATCCTCAGGAGGCTTTCTGCCGGAAATCCCGGCCCGCTTCCGGAGAAAGCCCTGAAGACCATCTGGCGCGAAATCTTCTCTTCCTCCCGTTCCCTGCAGCGCCCCCTGCGCGTGGCTTTCCTTGGACCGGAGGGAACCTTCTCCTATTTCGCCGGCGTGGAATACCTCGGTCACAGCGCTACCTACCATTCCTGCAGCAACATCCCCGCTGTTTTCGAAGAGGTCAACGCCGGGACCTGCGATCTCGGTGTGGTGCCCCTGGAAAACTCTCTGCAGGGCACGGTCGGCGTCAGCTTTGACCTCTTTCTCAAATATCCGGTCACCATTCAGGCTGAACTCTTCTCCCGCATTTCCCACTGCCTCCTGAGCACGGAGGAGAGGCTCTCCGAAATCCGGACAGTCTATTCCCATCCACAGGGCCTGGCCCAGTGTTCCACCTGGCTGAGAGCGCACCTGCCCCAGGCCGTTGTGGTTCCCCTGGCCTCCACGGCCCAGGCCGCCCACCGCGCCCTCGAGGAACCTGGAACGGCCTCCATCGGCAACGGCAATCTTGCCGAACTGCTGCGCCTGAACATTCTGGCCAGGCGCATAGAAGATGAAGCCGGCAACTGGACGCGCTTCGTCATCATCGCCAACGAAAACTCCACCAAAAAACTGGGCACGGTCCGCAGCCGGAAGCCAGGCGCCGCACCCGCTGAGGTGAAGACATCCATGCTCTTCACCCTGCCCGATCAGCCCGGCGCCCTTTCCGGAATCCTGGATCTCCTCGCCCAGAATCACATCAACATGTGCAAACTGGAATCCCGGCCCCTCAGGGGAGAGTGCTGGCATTACGCTTTCTTCGCTGATGTGGACTGCGATCTGCTTCTGCCCGAGCACGATGCCCTGCTTCGGGAACTTGGCAACCGCTGCATGAATTTCCGTCTCCTCGGCACCTACGAAAGGGGTCCCCAGCTCGACGGAGTATCCAATCCCGACAACGAACCCAGCGTTTCCCTTTAGGAAAAAACGACAGACATGATTACCGCAGCCGCCCCCTCTTCCAAATCCATCTCCCACCGCTACCTCATCGCCACGGCCCTGGCCAGCGGAGAGAGCGAGCTAGACAACGTCCTCGAAAGCGATGACACCCTGCGTACGAGGGAAATCCTAACCGCAGCCGGAGCCAGATACTCCCGTCTTCCCAAAACCGGTCCTTCGTCCTATTTCAGGGTATACGGCATGCACGACGGCCCGCGCGGCGGCGTTGACGCTCCCGTTTCCTGTTACGCCCACGAATCCGGCACCACATGCCGTCTCCTCACTGCCGTGCTCGCCGCGGGCAGCGGACTCTTCCGTATGCACGGCGTCGAACGCCTGCATCAGCGCCCCATCGGCGAACTCGGCACGGCCCTGAGGGAACTCGGCTGCGGCATTGTTTATGAGGAAAAGGAAAACTATCCCCCGCTCATTATCCAGGCCCGGGGACTGGCCTCAGAACGGCCCGTAACCATCGGCATGGACGAGTCCAGCCAGTATCTCTCGGGGCTCCTCCTCGCGGCGCCCCTGGCCCATTCTTCCCTTACGTTCACCATCGGCGGAAGCAAGGTTGTCTCCTGGCCTTACGTGGGCCTGACCCTCCAGTGCCTGAACGACTTTGGCATCCCCTTTGTTACCGAAACCCGGGCCGGGGAAGGCGCCCCGTGGACAGAGACAGACTGGCACGGCCTGACACAGATACTCCCCGGACTCTTCCGTATAACGGTCAGTCCGGCTCCGTACCGTCCGGGCTGGTTCCGTGTAGAGGGAGACTGGTCCAACGCCTCCTATCTCGTGGCTGCAGGGGCTCTCGGCAGACAGGAAGTGCACGTGACGGGACTCAGTGCCACGTCCCTCCAGGGAGACAGGGCCCTTCTTGACATCCTTTCCCGCATGGGGGCATCCCTGAAGCCGTGCGACGGCGGCGTGTCCGTTACGCCGGCCCCGCTGCACGGCATCACTGCCGATATGAGCGCGTGTCCTGACCTCGTGCCCACCATCGCCGCTGTGGCGGCCTTCGCCGATGGCCCGACCACCATCACCAATGTCGCCCACCTGCGCATAAAGGAATCCGACCGCCTCAGGGCTCCGGCCCGGGCACTCGCCCGCATCGGCGTCAGTGTGGACGAACATGACGACGGCCTCACTATCCACGGTCTGGGCAGCCAGGCCCGAATCCGGATCGGAGACACAGTGTTCGAAGGCTGCAATGATCACAGGATGGTCATGAGCGAAGCGCTCTTCAGCCTCCGTTCTGACGATGTGCGCCCGGATGGCATTCGTGCCCATATCGACACGCCCGGCGCCGTCAACAAATCATTTCCAGAATTCTGGCATACGTGGGAGTCCTTCTTTGAAGACTAATGCTCAACGCGCCCTCGAGGCTTTCAGCCAAAAGGGCAGTATCGCTGTCATCGCGGCACGGGGGCGCATGGGCGCCATGCTCATGCATGAAGGCGAACTCGCCGGCCTCGGCATGGCAGGGTTCAACAGGCCCTTTGACCCGGACGCTCTGAAAAAGGAACTCGCGAAAGCGAGAATCGTCATCTTCTGCGTCCCGGCCGCAGCCTTTGAAAACACGCTCAGAATCATCTGCCCCTGCCTCTCTCCTGACGCCATTCTCACGGATATCACTTCCGTGAAGGTTCAGCCCATGAACCAGATGCAGCGGGTCTGGCCTGGCCGTGTCATTGGCACGCATCCTCTCTTCGGCCCCAGCCCCGACCGTTCCACGGAGCTTCCCGTGGCCATCGTCCCGGGGAAAAACGCGGACGATGACGCCGTGAACCTGACCAGAGGCCTCTTCGAGGCCATGGACTTCAGCACCTTCATCACGGACGCGGATACCCACGACAAAGCCATGGCCAAGGTGCAAAACATGAACTTCATCACCACCCTGGCCTACTTCGCCCAGACTGCCAATGATCAGGAACTCGTGAGGTATCTGACACCTTCCTTCCTGCGCCGCGCGAAAGCAGCGCGCAAAATGCTCACCGAAGACGGCGAGATGTTCGCCGGGCTCTTTGAAGCAAATCCCTACAGTCAGGCCTGCGTGCGGCAGTTCAGCAAAATCCTGAGCCTCGCCTCCGCCGGCGACATCGACCTCCTCCTGAACCGTGCCCGCTGGTGGTTCAGGGATCCTCAGAAATAGAAAAAAGACCCTATGCTTTTCCCAGAGGGGCGTCATTAAAATGACGCCCCTCTTTTTTTGTGCCTTTTTAAAAAATTTACATGTTTAAATTCAGATAGTTAGACAGTCAAAGCACGTTGGCACGCTCTCTGCATTTATCCTGCAAACAGCAAAAACCCGCAGCCCCGGCTGCGGCGGCAACGGAGAAAAGCAGATGGGCCATTACCCCCAGGTCATCACGGTAACGTCCGGAAAGGGCGGCGTCGGCAAAACCAATATCGCCGTCAACCTCGCCTGCCGGCTGGGGGAAAAGGCACGGGTCATCCTGCTTGATGCCGATCTCGGCCTCGCCAACGTGGACGTTCTTCTCGGCGTCACCCCGCCCCACGAACTCTCCCAGCTTTTTTCTGACGGTGTCAGGCTCGAAGATATTCTTTTCCCTACTCCCTTCGGCTTCTCCATTCTCCCCACAGCCTCCGGCCTCGAAAGCATCGTCGAACTTTCCACGGGACAGAAACTCGAGCTGCTCAACGCTATGGACAGCATCGCTGACAGCACGGACTACCTCATTGTCGATACGGGCGCCGGCATCAATACGAACGTCCTCTATTTCTGCATGGCCGCCAGACAGCGTCTTCTCGTGGTTACCCCGGAGCCGACCTCCCTTACTGACGCGTACGCCCTCATCAAGGTTCTGCACATAAAGCACGGCATCGATACCTTCCGGGTCTGCATCAACATGGCACCGGATGTGAAAACGGCAAAACAGATCTTTGGACGTCTCTGTGACGCCTGCGATCAGTTTCTGACGGGTGTATCCCTCGATCTCTCGGGCATCATTCCCTTCGACGCCGAGGTGCGCCGCGCCGTCATGAACCAGAAGCCCTTCCTCAGATTCAGCCCTTCCTGCGCGGCCAGCGCCGCACTCAGGAGCATGGCGGCTGCCGTTCCCCAGTGGGGCGGCCCCTCGAGGGACGACGGCAATATCAAATTTTTCTGGAAAAAATTCCTTTTCCGCTAACACCGAACCTCATCCAGCAGACAGCCACAAAGGTCACCGTCATGAGCATCTCCGCCCTCGCCCGCCTCTTCAGAAGCAACACCCCCTGGGACACCTTTGAATCCGGAGCCAGAACCTGGGAAGATTTTTCCGCTCCCGATCAGGAGGCCATCGTTTCCCACTACAGCCAGAAAATCCGCTTCCTCGCGCAGCGCCTCAAGAAACGACTTCCTCCCAGCATAGAGCTCAATGAGCTCATTTCTTCCGGCACGCTCGGACTCATGGAGGCTCTCGGCAAGTTCAGGCCTGACCTCGGAATCAAGTTCGACACCTACGCCGAAAACCGCATTTACGGCTCCATGCTCGATGAACTGCGCCACCAGGACTGCTTCACCCGCACGCAGCGCCAGCATGTGCGCAGCCTGAACATGGCCGCGGAAGCCATAGAGCACGATACCGGCCGCAGAGCCACAGAAGAGGAACTTTCCAAAGCAACCGGGCTGAGTCTTTCCCAGGTCCGTCAGGGGCTTGAAGCCATTCAGGGGCAGCAGCAGCTCCCCATCGATCTTTTCCAGGACAATTACAGCACAGATGAACACGCCAGCGGCGGCGTTCCCTGTGACGAAGCCATGCACAACGAACTCATTGATAAGCTCACGCCCCTGCTCGCCAAACTCACGGATCGCGAGCGTGAAGTCCTCGCCCTCTATTACACCGAAGAACTTACCATGAGCGAAATCGCCTCTATCCTGCATATTACCGAAGGCCGTGTTTCCCAGCTCAGGGCCAAGGCCCTCGCCAGACTCCGCAAAGCCTTCGTGGAAACATACGGCAGCATGTAGATGCTGTTTTTCCGGCCTGTCTGCTGAAAAAGCCCTGCGTCCGCCTGCTCATGGGACGCGGGGCTTTTTTTCTGGCCCGGGAACGTCCGTCAGGAAACGAAAAGCGCCCATCATGGCCGGAAACACTCCGGCCGTGATGGGCGTTTCTGTTGCCCCTTAGGGGGGCAACGCCATTCCCGAGAGGGTCCTGCTGACAGGGAAGTGGCGTCCACACAAGACCGGCCACAGTCGGGAAATTAGGTAAGTTATGCGGCATCGTGTCAAAAGGCAAAGACATTCTGATGCCGGAAATCTCTCAGCGCATATGTCAGTAAAATGACAGTTTTCGGATGCGTTCGTCTAAAAATTGACCTGAAGCTGCATACCCACGCCGGGCTGTATCTCAGGCTGATCGCTCTTGGCGTAGTTCTGGTGAACCTGATCGTTGTCCCGGACAATGACTTCAGGCCCCACGCCGAAGGAAACATCGTTGTCTTTGACGCCTGCCAGAGCACGCACCCTGTGGTTGCTGCTCATGGTGACATCCTCATCCACACGTCCCCTGCTGCCTGGGCCGCTCCAGGTCTGTTCCTCGCGATCAATATCAAACCGCATGCCGCTTTCCTGGTTTTTCCTGGATTCAAGGGATTCAGCCTGACGCGCGGTGGATGCGTGAAGCCCTTTGGGTGTGGCCTTCTGCTGCAGCTTGTTTCCTTCTATGCCTTTCTCCCAGCCGAGACTGGTTCCCCGGCCAAACGCCCAGGGGCTGCCATGCACAGCCTTCGGACGCTGGACGTCCGCCTTGTTTCTGCGGCCTCTGTGGCGGGACTGACGTTCCTGTACGCCGGACGGAGACCGTCCAACGGAACCATCGTGCTGACGGATATGCACGGATTCAGAGGGACTGTAGGACGATACGTTCATACCCCGGCCTGCCCCCGCTGCGCTGGCTGGGGAAGCGGCAACGATAAGGCACAACGCGATGATGCCCGCCGGCAGCAGGGCACCCTCCGCAGTAAGGGCGTGAGAGATGAAAAGCTTTAAGAAAGGAAACGGTTTCATGGCCCAACCCGAAATTGGCTTCACCGCAGCAATGACCGCGCGGTGAAAGATTCTTCATTTGCTCTCTTCGTCATTTTCGGAAAAAAACTTGAGTCCTTACCACCACACTTCTCAGCCAGTCTTTCCTGCCTGATACTGAAAAGGCCTCCCGCGGCAGAACCGCAGGAGGCCTTCATGAATGCATTACAAAACGGGCTACTCTCCGGCAGCCTTACGAGCGAGCTTCTCAGCGCGCACGCCGACAGAGCCCTTGCTCTGGCTTTCCACAAGCCTGTCGGTATCTATAACAGGGAAGGACGGCGTGACGCCGGGATCCTCCCAGCCACCGCCAAGAGCCATGCAGACACTGACAACGGCATCCGCGCGGTCACGAAGGGCAGAAGCATAGGTGAGCTCGGACGAGAAGAGCTGGCGCTCGGCGTCGAGCACAGTGAGGTAGTCGGTATAGCCGTTGGTGTACTGCAGGCGGGCGAGCTCCACGGCGCGGCGCAGGGCATCCACCTGAGTCTTCATGGAATCGACGATATCCCTCGTCTCCTTCTGCCTGGTAATCGAAGTGCGCACGTCGCTGAAGGCACTCTGGACGGTCTTCCGGTAGACAGCGATGGCCTGCTTCTTCTGCGCCTCGGCATCCTTCAGATTGTACCAGTTCCTGCCACCATCAAAGATGGGCAGGCTGCCTGTTACACCATAGCTCCACATGGCTGCAGGACCGGTGAACAGATTGGCCACGGCCGCAGAGAGGGTTCCCAGCACGCCGGTAAGGGAAATAGAGGGGAAGAACTGGGCGCGGGCAACGCCAATCTGCGCGTTGGAAGCCATGAGGGCGTATTCAGCAGCGCGGATATCGGGACGGCGCTCGAGCAGCTGCGAAGGCAGGCCTTCGGGCAGCACGGGCGGCGTGGATATGGCGGTAATGGAACCTCCGCGGGGCGTGACCATTTCCATGATGTCACGGGGAGAGCGGCCGGTCAGCACGGCAAGGGAAGCTTCCGTGGCATCGCGGTCAATGGTCGTGGAATGGACCTGGGCGCGCGCGGTCTCGACTTCAGCGCGGGCGCGCTGCCAGTCGAGTTCGGTAATATCGCCCTGCTTGTAACGGGAAGTATAAATTCTGAGAGATTCCTCACGGGAACGCAGCGTGCGCTTTGCCGTCTCAAGCTGCATATCGATGGCCAGCAGGGCAAAGTAGCTCTGGGCGACCTGTCCGGACGTCGAAAGTTTAAGAGCCTCATGGCTCAGCACAGTCTGCATGAGGATATCGGTAAGGGCGGTATAAGCGTTCCTGGTCTTGCCCCAGAAGTCGAGCTCCCAGCTCGCCGCCAGTTCGCCCTGATAATTGGTGGTCCAGCGGGAAAGGCCGCTGCGGTTAAAGGGCACGGTATTGGCGCCTTTTTCCGAAGCGCCCTGAGCCGTAGCCTGGGCCTCGCCGTTCACGGAAGGCCAGATGGCCGCGGAAGTCACGCCGGCCTGGGCCGCGGCGGACTCAATCTTGGCCATGGACTCGGCGAGATCCTGATTCTTCTTCAGGGCCTCGGCCACGAGCTGGTTGAGGACAGGGTCATTGAACCGCTTCCACCAGTCGGTGTGCAGGGGCTCATTGCCGAGCTGCACGTTCTTCCAGGAGGCCGGAAGCTGCTGATCGGGACGTTCATATTTGGGAGCCAGGGAGCAGGCCGCCAGCATGGCGGTCACGCCCAGGAGGGCTCCGAGTCGAAGGAAGATGCGCATGTTACTTACCGACCTCCTCTTCCTCACTGCCCTTTCCTTCGTTGGGATCCTTCCTGCCTCTGAGCTTCAGGGACAGTTTCGTGATGGCCTGGAAGAAGAACGGGATGAAGAGCGTTGCTATGCAGGTTGAGAAAAGCATACCGCCCACGACAGCCGTGCAGATGGCGTGACGGCTGTTGGCACCTGCACCGGTACTGAAGGCCAGGGGCAGCACACCGAAAATAAAGGCGAGGGACGTCATGACAATGGGCCTGAAACGGAGCCTGGACGCACGCAGGGCTGCCACGGGAATGCTCAGACCCTCGCGCCACGCGTCAACAGCGAATTCGACAATCAGAATGGCGTTCTTGGCTGACAGGCCAATGAGGGTAACCAGGGCAACCTGAAAGTAAACGTCATTGGAAAGGCCGCGGGCATACGTTGCAATCAGGGCGCCGAGCACGCCGAAGGGCACGGAGGTGAGAACGGCCAGAGGCAGGGACCAGCTCTCATACTGCGCGGCCAGGATCAGGAAGACCATGACCAGGGCGAGAATGAAGATTGTGGACGTATCCTGACTGGCCAGTTTTTCCTGCAGGGAGGATCCTGACCAGCCGACGGAGTAGTCGGAAGACAGGATCTCCTTCGCCGTGTCTTCAACAGCCTTCAGAGCCTGACCGGTCGTATAGCCGGGGGCGGGGTTGCCCATGAAGTGGGCTGCGGGGAAAACGTTATAGCGGTCAACGGTATCAGGCGCTGTACGGCGCTCGAAGGTGACAAGAGCCGACAGGGGCACCATCTCGCCGCTGTTGTTCCTCACATAGATATCGTTCAGGCTTTCCTGCTTCATGCGGTAGCTGGCGTCGGCCTGCATGCGCACCTGGAAGGTACGGCCCAGCCTGTTGAAGTCATTGACATAATAGGTGCCGAAAGAGCCCTGAAGGGCCTGGAAGACGGAAGTGACGCTTATGCCCATATCCTTGCAGCGCTCACGGTTCAGGTTCACGTAGATCTGCGGTGAATTCGTGCTGAAGAGGTTGCGCATCATGGAAACTTCAGGGCGTTTGGCGACCGCGGCGGCCAGCTTGTTAGCGCTGGCTTCGAGATCCTTGAGGGAACCGTTGCCGCGCATCTGGAGGTATCCTTCAAAACCACCTGTCGTGCTCATGCCGCTGATGGGAGGCGGCGTGAAACTCAGGATAACGGCGCTCGGCTGCATACCGTTCAGGGCCATGGTACGGCTCGTGAAGGATTTGTCGTCCTGTCCCTTTTCCGTACGTTCCTCCCACGGTTTGTAGGAGTAAAAAACCGTCGAGTAGTTGGTTTTCACAGAGCCGCTGAGCATGTCGTAACCGTTGATGGCGGTGACACCCTCGATCATTTTATCCTTCAGGGCAAAATCCGTCACCATTTTGGCCACGTCTGTCGTCCGGTGCACAGACGCACCGTCATCGAGGATGACAGAAGACAGGGAGTAGCCCTGGTCCTCGTCAGGCACCAGGGATGTCGGCAGGGACCGGAAAAGGAAAACAACGCCGGCAATGACGCCGCAGAAAATGATAAGACTCACCACGCCGGCGTTCTTGATATGGCGCACCGTACTGACGTACGCACGCGTGATGCGGGAAAAGCCGGCGTTGAAGGCCACGAAGAAACGCGGCGTCTTGCTCGCGTCCGTGCTGCCTTTCAGGAGCAGGGAGCAGAGAGCCGGCGTCAGCGTCAGGGCAACGATACCTGAGAGCACGACGGAAACGGAAATCGTGATGGCGAACTGCTTGTACATCTGGCCGGCCAGGCCGCCCATGAAGGAAACAGGGATGAACACGGAGCAGAGCACGAGCACGATGGCGATAAGAGCCGAGGTGACTTCGCCCATGGCCTTGGCCGTGGCTTCCTTGGGAGGAAGGTGTTCCGTGGTCATAATACGTTCCACGTTTTCAAGGACAACGATGGCGTCGTCAACCACGATGCCGATGGCCAGCACCAGGCCGAACAGGGTCAGCGTGTTGATGGTGTAACCGAGAGCGAGCATGCCCGCGAACGTACCGATGATGGACACGGGCACGGCGACGCACGGAATCAGTGTGGCTCTCCAGTTCTGCAGGAAGAGGAAGACGACCAGGAAGACCAGAATCATGGCTTCAACGAGGGTATGCATCACTTCGTTGATGGAAGCGCGCACGAAGTCGTTCGTGTCAACCGTGACGAGCAGTTCCATGCCCTCGGGAAGGTTCTTCTTCAGCTCGTCCAGTTTGGCGAGCACGCGGTCGCCCGTGGCGATGGCGTTTGCGCCGGGCAGAAGCCAGGTACCGCCGACCACGGAACGCATGTTGTTATACCGGCCGTCAACGGAATAGTCCTGACCGCCCAGTTCCACGCGGGCTATATCCTTGATGAGAACGCGCGAGGAATTTTCACCGGTTTTGACGATAATGTTCTCGAAGTCCTTCACTTCGGGCAGACGCCCCTGGGCGTCGAGCTGCCAGGTGAGGAGCGTTCCCTCAGGAGAGGGGGTATTGCCGAGACGTCCGGGCGCGAACTGCGTGTTCTGCTCCTGAATGGCCGCAGCCACATCAGAGACGGTGATGCCGAGCTTTGCCATCTTGTCCGGGTGGAGCCAGATACGCATCGAGTAGTCGTTGCTGCCGAAGAGCTGGGCAAGACCGACGCCTTCCACGCGTTTCAGCTCATCGATGATGTTTACCGTAGTGTAGTTGTGCATGTACACGTTATCGTAACGCCCGTCTGGGGATACCACGGTAAAGAAGAGCAGGAAGGCCGGTGATCGCTTTGTCACCGAGATGCCGAGGGATCGGACGGTCTCTGGTAACTGTGTCTGCGCGAGGTTGACGCGGTTACACACGTTGACCAGGTCCATGTCGGCATTGGATCCCAGAGCAAAATACACAAGCAGGTTGCCGGAGCCGGCGCCTGATGACGATGTGGAGGTCATGTAGAGCATATGCTCGACACCGTTGACCTGCACTTCAAGAGGAGCCAGCACGGTGCTGGCGATGGTTTCTGCCGAGGCGCCGGGATAACTTGCCGTCACGGCGACCGTGGGCGGGATGAGGTCAGGATACTGCGCGATAGGCAGCACCTGCATGGAAATGGCGCCGCAGAGCGTGATAATAATGGAGATGACGCTCGAAAGAATCGGGCGTCTCAGGAAAATACTCGGTCTTGCCGATGCTGTTGCCATGGACGCCACCTACTTTCCAGCGGGAGTCTGGGCGTTTTTCTGCTCAGGAGCACCGGCAGAAGGCTCATCCTGCGCTATGCGGACAGGCTGTCCGTCCACGGTCTTGAGGATGCCGTCACGGACAAGGACATCGCCATCGCTGACGCCCTTGCGGACAAGGTAGTCATCGCCGATGGCTGTGATGATTTCCACCTGATTGCGCTTGACGATGTTGTTCGCCCCCACGCTCACCACAAACATACCTTTATTTGTCACGCTGACACAGGTCTGGGGAATAAGGACGGCGTTCTTCAGCACATCGCCTTCCATGTGAACCCGCACGTACTGACCGGGCATGATGCTGTTGTCGTCATTGGGGAATTCGGCGCGGCAGCGGATCACGCTCATGGTGGCGATGACCTGCGTGTCGATGAAGTTCACAACGCCTTCCCTGGGATACGCGGAGCCGTCGAGCAGGGTAAGGCGGGCCTTGTATCTGCCGCCTTCGGGGAAGACGAGCCGGCCCTCGCGCTCAAGATCATGCCTGAGCATATATTCCTGGGCGGACATGGAAAAATCGATGTACAGAGGATCTGTCTGGTTGATGCTGGTGAGGAGCGTGCCGCTGGACACAAGGTTGCCAACAGTCATGGATTCCTTGGAGGTATAACCGGAAACAGGAGCAACGACCTGGCAGTAATCCAGGTTCACCTTGTCCTGGCGCAGAGCAGCCTTCGCGCTCTCATAGTCGGACAGGGCCTGATCACGTTCCTTCTGGGATACAGCGTTGGCGGCATACAGGGGACGCACGCGGTTCCATTCGCGCTCGGCGTTATTGAAGGCAGCCTTCGCCCTCTCATAAGCCGCTTCATAGGTATCGCGCTCGATCTGGAACATAAGCTGCCCGGCCTTGATGTAGTCGCCCTCTTTATAAAGACGCTTCTGGATGACGCCGGTGATTCGGGCTCTCACCTCGGCCGAACGCGAACCAGCCGCAGTAGCCTGAAAATCACAGGGCCAGGGAACATCCTTCGCCTGTACTTTATACACACTGACCAGAGGCGCCGGAGCCTTGGCCTGCTGCTGTTCCTGCTTACAGCCGGTAAGACAGACAGCCATCGCCAGAGTTACGACAAAACATACAAAATGACGCATAAAGCTTGAACTCCATCAAAGGGGAAGGGCCTACAGCCCCGAAAACTCGGATTTTATCCCCGAGAAAAAAGCATAAAAAAAGAGGAAGGGCAACACTCGGACATTACCCCTACTATTCAAAAAACTCTTTGAATTCAGTAAGTTAGCATACGTATAAAAAGTGCTAACTATCTGAAATCATGGGTTATTTTTTTCACAGTTTTCTGGTGAGATTTTTTGCTACAATTATGTTTCGTCTTCAGCGGAAGATCAGGCTGCCGGCGTGTTTCCAGTAGTGCCGTCTCCCCCCGGCTCCGGCCTTTTCCCGCCTTCCGGGGCAGCCTTCTCCTGACGCGTCTCTCCGGCGCTGTCGGGATCCGCGGTGTATCCGCAGCCGCGCACAGGGCAGACCATCTTTACGCCGTCCCGTGTCTTCCTGAGGATGAGGTACGGGGAACCGCACTGGGGGCAGGTCTTTGCAACCGGTTCATTCCACAGGGCAAAATCGCACTGCGGATACCTGTCACAGGAATAAAAGATCTTTCCCCTGCGGGAACTTTTCTCCACGATATGCCCCTGACCGCATTTCGGGCAGACAACACCAGTGGAGTACGGAGCCGTGTAATGGCACTTGGGGTAGGAACTGCAGGCAATAAAACGGCTGCCCATGTGGGCTTTCTTCACAACAAGAGGACTGCCGCATTCCGGGCAGACCCCGACCACCTGAAGCTGAGGTTCCTTTTTTTCAGCTATCTCAAGCTGGCCGTCAGGCCTGCGCTCCACATCGCTCGTAAACCGGCATTCCGGATAGCCGGTGCACGCAAGAAAAGAGCCGGCCTTGCCGAACTTCACGACCAGGGGCTTGCCGCATTCAGGGCACTTCAGAGAAGTGGGAAGCCCACCCTTGACGGTTTTCATGGTCTTGGCCGCTTCGGCGAGCGTCGGATTGAATTCATCCGCAAAGCTCTGAAGCAGATCTTTCCAGGATTCCTTCCCTTCTGCCACCCTGTCGAGCCCTTCTTCCATGCCGGCCGTGAAGTTGACGTCCATGAGGCGGCCGAAGTGATCCACGAGCTGCTCGCAGACCACGCGCCCGAGATCCGTGGGCACAAAGCGCTTTTCCTGCAGTTCCACGTAATCGCGATCCTCAAGGGTTGAGATAATGCTCGCGTACGTGGAAGGACGTCCTATGCCTAGTTCTTCCAGGGAGCGCACAAGGCTTGCTTCACTGTAGCGTGCCGGAGGCTGGGTAAATTTCTGTTCGGGCTCAAGCTTCTCGAGCTCAAGCTTCTCCCCGCTTTCCAGAGCCGGAAGTTCCACGTCCTTGTCTCCGGCCGGATAAACAGCCTCCCAGCCGGCGAACAGGCCGCGCTGTCCCCTCGCCTGCCATTCCGTATCGCCGCAGGACACGAGCACACGGGTATCCATGAAGACAGCCGCCGCCATCTGAGAAGCCACAAAACGGCTCCAGATAAGCCGGTACAGGCTGTACTGCTCCTGGGTCAGGCTTTCGCGGATGGAGTCCGGGGTCACCGTGACGTCGACTGGGCGTATGGCTTCGTGGGCGTCCTGAGCGTTTTCGGAGACTTTGTAATTGCGGATGGAAGCCGGAAGGTAATCCTGCCCGAAGGTGTCCCCGATATACTGGGCCGCGGCGGCCTTGGCCTCATCGGCAATGCGCGTGGAGTCCGTGCGCATGTAGGTGATAAGGGCCGTGACGCTGCCGTCCTTCATTTCCACGCCTTCATAGAGGCGCTGGGCTATACCCATGGTACGCTTTGCAGAATAGCCGAGGCGCTGGTTCGCCGTCTGCTGCAGGGTCGATGTGGTAAACGGGGGCAGCGGGCTCTTTTCACGGCGCTTCTGGTCCACGGAGCTGACCATGAAATCACGACCCTGCAGGGACTCCGTCAGGGCGTCCGCTTCCTTTTTGCAGGTGATGGCGGGCTTGCTGCCGGCCACTTTGGCCAGTTCCACCCTGAAGGCGGGGCCGGAATTTCCTTTCAGAAGAGCCCGGAAGACCCAGTATTCCTCGGGACGGAATTTCTCGCGTTCCTTTTCACGGTCAACAATGAGCCTGAGCGCCACGGACTGGACGCGGCCCGCGGAAATTCCGCGTTTGACCGTTTTCCAGAGCAGAGGGGAAATCTTGTAGCCCACAAGGCGGTCAAGAATACGCCGGGCCTGCTGGGCATGAAAAAGATCCGCGTTCAGGGCGCGGGGATGTTTAAGCGCCTCTTTCACGGCGCGGGACGTGATTTCGTTGAACTGGATGCGCTTGAGGTCCTTCGCCTTGCCCTTGAGAAGTTCGGCAATATGCCAGGCAATGGCCTCGCCCTCGCGATCGGGGTCTGGTGCGAGATACGTCACATCAGCCTGACCGGCTTCGTTTTGGAGGTCGCTGACGATATTTTTCTTATCGGCGATAATCTGGTACTGTGGCTCGAAGCCGTGCTCCTCGTCCACACCCAGCGTCTTTGACGGGAGATCCCGCACGTGCCCGACGCTGGCCTTGACCACATAGTCAGGACCAAGGAATTTCCGTATGGTTTTCACCTTTGCAGGTGACTCGACGATGATTAATTCCTTGCCCATGGCGCCCTCCGGTTTGTATTTGCCATGAGAGGATACGAAAAAACATTCCAAGGTCAAGGCCGACGCCGCACAGACAAACTTCAGCCTGGAGAGCCGGAACCGGTTTCACCGGGCCCTCCCTTCCTGGACAACCCTCTGAACCCAATGATAGATTCCTGTCTATTATGAAGGAGAATGCCATGCATTCCGGAAAACCCGCTGTTTCCGCCGTCCTGCTTGCACTCCTCTGCCTCACGCTCTTCTCCCTGGCCGGCTGCGCGTCTTCGCAGTCTCCACAGGGCCCCGTTCCGGCATCGTCAGCCCTTCCGCAGCAGGAGGCAGGTGACGCTTCCTCTGTTTTTGTGGAAGTGAAAAGCAGCGACAACAGTTTCAACAGCGATCTCGCCTCCCTCGTCGCCTCCACGCTCCAGAGCGACCACGGCATAAATCCCGCAGACAGCCGCAAAGAGGCCGACATTACAATCGACATCACGGTGAATGACGTCTACCTTGCCGCCAGCAGCGGCAGGAGAATCAGCGGCAGCCAGGCCCTGGGCACCACGGCCGTCGGCACCATGCTCGGACTCGGAGTCGGCAGCATAGCTGGTGGCAGAAGCGGCGCACTCATCGGCGCCGGCGCCGGCGCCCTCTTGGGCCTCTCGGCCTCGGCCGCAGACGCCAAGAGCGAAAACACCTGGGCTATGAAAAGCACCGTCACCATGCAGAAGAAAAGCGGAGAGCCCGTCACGAAGGAACACGCAGTGACGGCTTCCGGACGCGGCATGGACCGCAGCAGTGCCCTGCACGCCCTCGAAGACAAACTGGCCCAGGATATTTCAGCCGCTTACGGGAAATAAAATGCAGCTGCCCCGCGCAGGCAGCAGAAACGGACATACCCATGCGTCACAGCAAAACAGTCATTGCATTATTCATGATGCTCCTCGGATTCACGCAGGTTTCCTGCGCTTCCCACCACAGGAGCACAGTTCCGCCCTCAGGGGAACCTGCAGAGGAAATTGAGCCAGCAGCGCCTTCTTCACTGAGAGTTTTCACCAATCCGGATGCCGGGAAGGGCGGCGGCGCTTACGGAACAACGGCCTGCGCCGTTGTCCGCGACAGACAGCACGTGGCCGGACGCCTCAAGGAGCGCCTGGACAGGAAACTCACCCAGGCCGGCTTCCAGATCACGGAACAGCCCAGCCGGGCCGACCGCATTGTGGAGGTCGAGGTGGTCAGCAGGGGCAGAGCCAGCGATTCCTCCCTGCGCGGAGCCGTAAACCAGGGATTCGGAACGCCCGTTTCCCTGCATCAGGGTGACGAAGCCGCTCTCGTGGCCGATGTCCTGCTCGTGCGCCGCAGGGCGCACACTGAGGGCAGCAAGGCGGACCTCAAAAACATCTCCGCCCGCAACACCACGGGCTCCAGTAAATTCCGGCTGGGAGTTATCGCCGGGCCTGAAGCCCTGGAGAGCAGGGGACTCGAACAGGCCCTGGCCGGAAGGGTGGCGGAACTGGCTACTTCGGAATCCTATCAGCAAAGCCACAGGAGAAGCACTGAGGTGCGGAGAAGCCAAAGCTCTTCTTCACGGCGCTCTTCCGCCAAAAGCAGAAAGAGCTCAAAGAGCTCCCGGCATTCGGGAAGCAGCAGATCAAGGAAAAAATAGCGGTACAGGGGAAGGCCTCCCAGGGGAGAGCCTTCCTTTTTTAGGATTCCGCGTGCATGGCCCGGCGTACGCGTTCCACGGCACCGGCGATGTCTCTGGCGCCGACGAACTCGGACACAAGGGCGCAGCACTTTCCTCCGTGCGTGTACACCTCGCGCACGTTATGGGCCTTGATGCCGCCTATGGCCACATACGGCACGGAAATATGGCTGCTCACCCACTCAAGATACCTGAGCCCCACGGGAGCGCAGACATCGGCCTTGGTATGTGTTTCAAAAACAGGCCCCACGCCGATATAGTCAGCTCCACCCTTTTCAGCGGCGAGGGCTTCTTCCGGGGCGTGCGTGGAAACACCGATGCACATGGATGTCCCCACCAGGGCCCGGACATCGGCCAGAGGAATGTCCTCCTGCCCCACATGCACGCCGTCTGCGTGGCAGATCATGGCCAGATCAACGTGATCGTCCACCATGAAGCAGGCATGGTACTTCTCCGTCACGCGCCTCAGGATACGGCATTCTTCAAGTTTGGCCCCGTCTTTAAGATTCTTTTCCCTGTACTGCAGAATGCGGATACCGGCTCCCAGGAGGGCTTCGGCAACCTCCTCCACGCTGCGTCCGAGGGAAAGCTCCGAATCAGTCAGAGCGTATAAATCAGTTTCACTGGGGAGAATAACAGGCATAGCGGACCTCACTTCGCAATTGAGCCGGACAGCGCTCCTGCTCTTACCGGCATTTCCCGTGGGAGGATACCCATTTCATGCGAAAAAAACGAGAGCCTTTCCGGCATGTCCCGCTCTTTTCAAACTACCCTCTTTCGGGTAAGGAATTTCTGCCCTGAGAGCCTCCGGCTTACCGGGCAGAATCCCATAAATACCGCAAACTCCCCGCACTCCGGGATTACTTCTGGCTATACTAATGAAACGTTCGCACACAAAAATCCTTCTCCTCCTGTTCACCATCTGCTTCATTTCTGCTGGACTGACCCTCTCTCCCTTCGGCGGTTCCGGCACCACGGTCTTCGCCGCTCCTGACGGCGGAACTCAGGCCGGGCAGGGCAGGGATCAGGACAAATCCGGAGACGATGCCGGCCAGCAGGCAAAGCAGGACAAGGCCAAGTCCGACGACAAAGCCAAGTCCGATGACAAGGCCAAGTCTGACGACAAAGCCAAGTCCGATGACAAGGCCAAGTCTGACGACAAGGCCAAGTCCGGCGACAAGGCCAAGTCCGGCGACAAGGCCAAGTCCGGCGACAAGGCCAAGTCCGATGACAAGGCCAAGTCCGATGACAAGGCCAGTGGGAGTGACGGTGACAAAACCGGGGGAAAGGGCGCTGATCAAGCGCAGTCCCAGGATCAGGACAAAGCCCAGGGAAGCGATGCCAGCGCTGCCGATGGCGACGCAAAAAATGCGGAAGAGCTGCAGAAAAAACAGCAGGCTGAGGATGAAAAGGCCAGGGCCGACGCTGAACTGAAACGCAGGGAAGCCGAACAGCAGGCCCAGAAGGAGCAGCAGGCCAAGGAAGCCGAGCAGAAGCGCAAAGAAGCTGAGGAGATGGCCAAGAACGATCCCTGGAAAGACATGTGGCAGGGTCAGCGCGTCATGATCAAGCAGACCACAAAGGAAGCCAAGGACATCAGCACGGCCTTTCTCTCCGAGACAGGAGCCCTCTCCCAGATCCAGCCAGTTGAAAAGGACATCAACCGGCTTTTCGTCATGGCCAACAACCTGAAGGACTTTCCGAGTCCCCTCGAGGCCATCAGCCGCCAGCTTTCCATTCAGGGCGACGTGGTGCAGAGCATCGCCGCGACGGCCAGCAGTGGTTCAATGCAGGCTGTCAAAATGCTCGACAGGATGAACAGGATCACCGAGGCCATGCCGAAACTCGGCGCCACCAGCAACGCCGAAATCCATGAATACATGGGCGAGCTCAACAGGGCCCGCTTCATGCTTGCCGCCATCATTACCCGCTATGCCAGCGCTCTGGCGCCTACCCGCGCCTTCATCGCGCATATCAAGAAGACCCAGCAGGATATTAACGACAAGCTGCCCATGCTCTGGAAGCGCTATTACACGCTCGGACCGGTCGCCTGGCTCTCCGCCAACGAGTGGGCCAGCCTCCCCCGCCGTCTTGGCTACACGCCTATCGGCCTGAAGCTGCGCCGCCCCATCGAGCTCCCGGCCACAACTGGGCAGTGGCAGACCGCCATCTTCCGTCTCATCATCAGCATGGTGCTCCTGAGCGTCATCGGCACCATTCTGTGCGCCAAATTCCTGAACTGCAGTCCTGACGTAAAGGGACATATTCTGCGCTGGAGCATGCCCTGGAACGTCATCGGGCTGTCCCTTCTGTCGAGCTCCATTTCCCCTGACCTGAGCACGTACAGTCTCCTCCTGGCCCTCGGCAATCTGAGCCTCATCATGGGGCAGATATTCCTGGCCTGGGATCTGCGGCGCATGAAATATACGGAAGTCACGCAGCAGAGCTCGCCTCTCTGGCACCTCGTTCCGCTGACCATGTGTGCCTACATTCTTCTCTATGTGCCCATTCCCAGGCTTGTGGCCCTCATCGGCTGGATGATCTGCTGCGTGGTCAATCTCGTGGTGCGTCATTATCGGAGAAAACCCGAAATCGGCAGCATGCAGCTTGAAAACTTTATTCTGGAGCTTGAACCCGTCATTCTGTGGATAAGCCTGTTCATCTGCCTGATGGGCTTCCACGTGTACAGCATGGTTCTCTATCTGCTCTACACGTCTCTCTCCATCGCCACGGAACTCGCCATGGGCAGCATGTGGTTTATCTCCACCATGAACGAACGCCTGCCCAAGGAAGGCGCACAGGCGCTCCTGGCAAGCATGGCCATTGCCCTGGCCGCACCCTGCGTGCTCGTCCTCGCCCTCATGGTCGTCTCCCTGTGGCTCGGCACGCTACCCGGCGGCCTCTATATTCTGCAATTCTATATCTTCAAGGGTGTCAATATTGGCAGTGCCCAGCTTAACCTGGCCCAGGTGCTGCTTATTATCACGGCATTCTTCCTGGCGCGCACAGCCTCGAGCATGGGAGCCGCCTTTATTGAGAAAATGCCCCAGAACGGCATGCACGTGGACTCCTCCCTCGTCACGCCCCTGCAGACGGCCTTTACCTACCTCGTCTGGATTGTCTTCGGTCTCTTCGTCCTGCGCTCGCTCGGTATGAACCTGAGCAGCCTCGCCGTTATCGCCGGCGGTCTTTCCGTTGGTATCGGCTTCGGTATGCAGACCATTGTCAACAACCTCATTTCGGGCCTTATCCTCATCTTCAGCCGCGCCCTGCAGGTGGGCGACGTGGTCGAGGTCGGCGGCGTGCTCGGGAAAATCAAGAAAATCACCATGCGCGCCACGGTGGTCGAGACCTACGATTCCGCCACCATCTATGTCCCCAACTCCGAATTCATGTCCGGACACCTGACGAACTGGACCAGCAACAACAGAACCCGCAGAATGGCCCTGAAAATCGGCGTCGCCTACGGATCCGATACAAACAAGGTCATCAAGCTTCTCAAGGACTGCGCACAGAAGAATGACGGTATTCTCGCCTTCCCCGAACCGAGCGTCGTCTTCACCGATTTCGGCAACAACACGCTGGATTTCACCCTGTACTACTGGCTGAAGGATTTCTCCCTCATCCAGAGCGCGGCCTCGAATCTGCGCCTCGCCATCAATGAGGCCTTTGCAAAGGAACATATCGAAATCGCCTTCCCGCAGCTTGATGTCCACGTGAAGGACATGCCGCCAAAATCCGTCCAGTACCATGCCGCCAATCCTGATTCCCAGAGCCGCAGATCCCCCCTGGCTCTCTCACGCAGGATCAGGCGCAGAACAAGCAGCCTGCCGGCGCCGGGCACCTCACAGCCGCGTCCTGCAGCCAAGTAGGAGTATCACTTATGATTCGCAGAGCTTCCGAAAGAGTCCACACTTCCAAGAAGATGTTCGGCGCTCCCGGTGAACTGGAGGCCTTCCAGATCCTCAATCCCGGCGAGTTCAATGATAAAGGACGTCTCTTCAATCACTGCGTGCTCAGGCCCGGCGAAGGCCTCGGCATGCACCGCCACTCCGGCGACTTCGAAATCTACTACATCATCAAAGGACAGGGCCTTTACAACGATAACGGCACCGAAACCACCGTTTCCGCCGGCGACACCACCTTCTGCATGGACGGCGAAGAGCACAGTCTCCTCAATAACGGCACGGAAAACCTCGAGTTCATCGCCCTGATTCTCTTCTCCAAATAGCCCCTGCCACGGCAGGGTATACGGTTTAACCGATCTGAAAGGGCGCCGCCGGCTGCTGGCCGGCGG
>OGYI01000137.1_pt1 | contig 89072 bp, 87 predicted proteins | sample 1576521 | NCBI WGS metagenome assembly OGYI01 (sample SAMEA3541484, study PRJEB24748) | human gut metagenome | biome: human gut; feature: human-associated habitat; material: faeces | place: China | collected 2012
GCTGTTCTGATTCAAACCATGGTAATCCGTTTCGTATCCTATAATATTTGTCAACACTGTATGCACCACCGATCGGCATCACTTTCTTTCCGTGAAAATTATATATTTCTCCATCTTTTGCGAACAAAATATTCGGATACTGTTCTTCCACATACACAATTCCTTCATTCCATATTTTTTCTTCGTAATCTGACGCCTCCCATGGTCGTGCTTCATGATTCCCATGAACACAGAAAAATGTAATATCCATTCCTGATAACCGTCCCTTTAATTCTTTGTCAGACAGATCCAGCCAATAATTAATTTCTGCATCACCCAAAATAATCATCACATCCTCTGTTGCGGTTCCATATCCATAGCAAAAATCTTCAATACGATCAAAGTTCCGATGTGTATCACCTGTAATATAAAAATGCACCTATCCTTCCTCCCTCTCAATTTTCACAATTTCCATCTCATCAATACTCTGTATTTTCGATTCTCTTATATGCTTAAACAACGTTTTCTCTCCTGGTAATTCACATGGAATTCCAACAATATCATAAGAAACTTCTTTTTCTTGTCCTAATGTTCCATAATCATCAATCCATTCAACAGTTCCGTAGCCTTCCCTTGCGTCCTCTTTTCCATAAGTAAAATACACCGTTTCTCCTACTCTGTACCTTGGTCTTCCTACTTTCTGAACAGAATCTGGTTCGCCTAATTCTTTGATTTCTTCATACAGTAGTTGAGCATCCATATATTGAATATTATCATGATAATGTCCAAAATACCATTGCGAATAATCTAATTTCTTTGCAATTTCATCCATCCATTCCTCTGTTGACAGATCTATCTTCTCGAAATTTATTACGCTCTCCTGACTCGGTCTATATACTAACGGGCAAGTATGAGAAAACACATAATCTATTTTCCAATCTACTTCATTCAATTTATTTTCTACTCGACTTTTTACTTCGTCGTTTGGTTGTTCGTCCGGGAACCACGGAAGACCCGTTAAAAATCGGTATTCTTTATCCTGACTGTATGCCCCACCGATTGCAATCGCCTTTTTTTCATCAAAATCATAAATTTCTCCATCTTTTGCAAATACTATATTCGGATATTCCGGCTCATAATATACCTCTCCTCCACGCCAAATTTGCGTTCTGTAAGTTTGTATATGATAAGGTCTTTCCTCATGATTCCCATGCACGCACAGAAAATAATTAGGAAAATCTGCAAGTATTTTTTTATTCTCACGATCCTTGTCAGCTCCAAAATAATTCAATCCGACATCTCCCAATAATATGATTACATCCTCTTTTCCAAGTTTTTTATTAAATCTTGCCAACCAGATTAACTTTTCAAAATGTGCATGACAATCTCCTGTTATGTAATAAGCCATTTCCTACCACCTTGCATATATTATTTCATCTTCTGTTCGCTATGCTTAAAATTGTAAACCGTCTTCAAAATCTTAATTATATTTATTTGTAATTTCCATTCTCCTTTATAGCGTTTTGAATATATAGATTCATTTCGTTTCTTATTTGTTCCATCTGTTTTCCAGTATCTGGATTTGTATACGGAATCCTTCCTATAATTTTATCCACATAATGGTTATCTCTTATGCTTTCATATGTCGCTTTAAAATTTATATCATAAAAATATGCAAGATAAGATATCCAATAATCCATCTTTGTCTTTCTTGTCTCTAATAGAATTGATTTATGATTTTTGAATTGTCGCATAACTTCTGGCGTAATTTCTGACATTCCTACCTGTTCGGCAGTAACTCCCAAGAGAATTTCAATTGCTGTTTCGAGCTTCACTCTGCAATTGTCAAGTTTATCTGCATCACGTATGATTTGAGCATGCATCAATTCTCGCTTATTCGTAATTCCTTTCAAGCAATAATCACTATGATGTCCAATTGCTGTTTTAATAATTTCATCCCATTTATCTTCTTCGACAAAACACCGAATTAATCTCTTCTCAAATAAAATTTTCGCACCGAATGCTGCGTGGTTCATCGTTCCAGGTTCAAAACTGTTGTAACATTTCAATTGTTCAAATCTTCCAATATCATGCAACAATCCTATAAGCTGAGCAAGCTCACAATCTTCTGCCGGTAGCTTCATATCTTCTGCAATTTTTTTACTGCATTCCATTACTCCATAAGTATGCACAATCTTTAGCATTATCTTTTCATTTTTCCGATCATAATCATTCAAATAGTTTTCAAAAGCTTTCTTCGAATATTGCAAGTCAATCATTTCGTTTTTCCACCTTATTTTCAAGATTTTTCAACATAATATTCCCGTCCTGTATCCAGACAAACTGCAGCCAAACGTCCATTTCTTCGATTACAGCCACAATCAATTGCAATATGATGGTTCGCCTTATACACATAACCCGGTTTTGGATTTCCCACAATCTCCTGTGTTGGTGTGTGTCCCGTTACCACATAGGTATCTTCAAAATATTGGATATCATACTCAGCCCTGTCCCATATTAATTCTTTTAGGGAATATTCTTCCATATCTTTTCCCGGATAATAATTTCCCAGTCCTCCGTGAACTAATAAATAATTTTTTCCACAGACTGTCAGTTCTTCGTAAATCATAAAATCTTTTATAAAATCAATCACTTCATATTGCATTTCCCTGCTCAATGACCGGAACTCATCAATGGTTGATTTACTGCCGTTGTATTGCCAGGTCACAAGATTCTCTAACATTTTTTCATCAACTTTTTCGATAGAAATCTCTGTAATTTCCTGCATTAAAAATTCCAGGCACTCTAATGCCATAAGCTCATGATTTCCTGTCAGACATACCACATTTGGCATTTCCATAAGCTTCAGAATAATCTGAATCGAATGCGGACCTCTGTCCAGAATATCTCCGAGAACATATAACATATCCGTCTCTTTCAAGCGGATTTTCTCCAGCAATCCGATAAACAATTCGTACTCTCCATGAATATCTGAAACAACATAAGTAGCTATGTCAATCAGCCCCTTTCATTTCTAAGAATCTTTCCTAACACTTACATTTTTCCTGTTCCCGGCATCCATTAACATGCAAATCCAATCTTCTTTAGCTGCCTTTTTGTTTCCATCGGAATCGCCGGAATATCGCTTTCCTCAAGGGTAGTCAGCACTTCTATTGTAATTTCTGTTTCGTCCATCTGACATATTCTTTCTGCCAGATTCATCTCTGCTTCTTCCAACATTTTTCTTGCAAATCTTCCATTTCCATAATCTCTGCTTTCTTTTACGCTGTCGAAATTCTTCTTTAACGTTTTCATCCCTGCCTCTGTGACTGTCATTTGTTTTCTTGAAAGCATCAATTTTGTAATCTCACAAAGTTCCTCAACAGTGTAATCATCAAATTCTACGCTAAATGCAATTCTGGAACGCATCCCTGGGTTCCTGTCAAGAAACTCCTTCATTGGTTCCGGATAACCGGCAAAGATTACAATCACATCATCCCTGTGATTTTCCATCTCCTGAACGATCGTATTAATTGCCTCATCGCCAAATCCATTGTCATAACCGTCACACAGTGAATAAGCCTCATCAATAAAAAGGACTCCGCCTTGTGCTTCTTTAAACTTTTTCTTAACCAATGGTGCTGTAGCTCCTACATGTTCACCTACAAGATCTGCACGCCCTGCCTCTACAAACACACCTGTTGATAATATTTTCTCATCTTTCATAATCTCTGCAAACAATCTGGCTACAGTAGTCTTTGCTGTTCCCGGATTTCCTGTAAAAACCATGTGTAAAGAAGCTTTATCCCTTTGAATACCTTTCTCCATGCAAAGCTTGTTTATCTTATGTTTGGCAATCGCTTTATGGATTACTGTTTTAACAGAAGCTAAGCCCACCATTTCGTCTAATTCTTTTCTGGCTGTTCCTGATTCTCTTTCCTTCTTTTCTCCTTCTCCCAACATCTGTATATCCGACTTCGTAATCTGAAAAAGCTCTTCCTTTTGAATGTCACTCGCGCTTTCGCTTGTTGAAAGCAGCCTTACTGACTGTTGTCTAACCGCACGTTCCATCAGATTACGAACATATCTTCCATTCCCAAAATCATCGATATTTCTTACTTTTTCAAAGATATAATGCGCCTCTTTGATTGCGTCATCTGTCACACAGAATCCTTTTTCATGGATCATCAGCTTAAAAATATCTGTAAGTTCCTCTGCTGTGTAATCTGGGAAATCAATCCAATATGGAATTCTGCTTTTCAATCCTTCGTTCCTCTTCATGAATGCTTTCATTCTTTCGTTGTATCCTGCAAGAATAACAATCACATCTTCCCTGTGATTTTCCATTTCCTGAAGCAACACCGTAATAGCTGTGTCACTCGTCATAGCATACGCTTCATCTATAAACAGAACGCCTCCCCTCGCCGCCAGAAATGTTTCTCTGATAGCACTTACGCATCCTATTCCATCCAGATCCATTCCTCCACGCTCAACAAATGCACCGCTTTTTAAAATGCCTTTTTCTTTTGTAATTCCTGCAAATAATTTCGCAACTGTAGTTTTGGCACTTCCTGGATTGCCGCCAAAAATCATATGCATCGAACTGGTATGATAATCATTTCCTTTTCGTTTTTTTCGTTCTTTTTCAACAATATCTGCCGTAATTATCTTATCAATCTGCTCTTTTACAATTTTCAGGCCAATCATGTTATTTAACTTTTCATAAGCGGATACTTCATTTTCATCTCTGTCCAACAGGAAATCTTCCGAAAAATTGTAATCATATGCTTTCAATATATTTTTATTTAGACACCATGCTTCAAACTGCTCATAAGCCCTCAATACATCTGTCTGCGAAAATTTATGTCCTGGGAACAATGCCATAAACTCCTGTGCCTGTCCTGCATATTTTGAATATTCGGATTTTTCAATCAACCGCTGCATATAATCGACCGCTGCTTTTCTATCCCCGGTTCCTTCTCTTAACATAATCGTCATCATATATCTTTTTAACTGTGGCAAAAGATAATAGGCAAATCCCGGATGATCCATATCATATGTAAACACAAACAGGCATTGATTCCGATACTTCTTTATAAGTTTCTCCAGATATTGACTCGCCATTACATAATCAACCGGATCACACCCAAACTTTTCAGATAAATCTAAAACAATCACTCCACCATAACTGTTTTCGATAATTTCTTCAAGATAGTTATTTTTCCTGAACAAATCAGGTTCTATTTCACTGACGATTTCTATTCTTCTGCTATTAATTCGATTCGCTTTTCGCAAATTCTGCACAAGTAGTTCTGTCATTTCCCCCGCTGCTTCAACACTATGACTGGATATCACATAATGAACCATATTTCCACTGTATTCAGATAGATTTGCGTGCGCCTTTATATTTCCCAGTTCCTCCACAAAATCCTGATGGTAGATACTACAAATCTCACACTCCTGTTCAGAGATAATATGCTCCTTAAAATCATAAGGAAATGGTCTTGTATCATTTATACAAGAATAATAATAGATCCATAGATTCGACGATTCTATGATTCGATTAGAATAGCCAAAATAGTTTCTTCTTTTACATTCAAGAAAACATTCCATAAACTGATGCATCGTTATTTCATACGGCTCTACTTTAATCCTTTTTATTCCAAATATATCTCGCAACATTTCAAGAATACCTTCATATACGTTTTGGGAATTCAGCTTCTGTTCATCAAAAGAAAAGATTGCTGAAATCAGATTGTCCTCTTCCCGATACACTAAAAATGTCCTGTTATTTTTCATATTCTGATACATATACGAGTTGATAGATTCAAGTACATTGTCGTAACCATAGTGTCTGAGTTCGATTTTTGCATTTTCCTTAATCTCTTCTGTATTTGTACCCAATTCAAAACCATAATATCGCATACTCTTTTTCCTCCGTTGAAAAACTGCTTTTTGAAGATCATCTCATGATTGCCATTCTTTCTGTCAAGCAGAAAATTCTTTTGCAAACACCTCATAATTTGATGTGTCTCTCGGCGGACAGTAAATTGCCAATTCAATGGTTTCAAAATCATATTTATGCTCGTTAATTGCTGCATTCATTGCATATGCAACTAATTCCGGTGGATTTGCAAATGCACCACATCCAAAAGCTCCTAAAATAACAACTTCTGATTTTGCATACCTGGCTATATCTAAGACACGATTTGTTCTCTTCTTATATATATCAAGCAGATCTTGATCTGTAACGCTCTTTTTCCAGTCTTTGTTGTACTGTGACATACATCTCAGATTTGGTGCTGCGCAGCTAATTACATCTACATCGAACCATTCTTTCTCTGGCAAAAGAACTGGTTTCTTAGTATCACTCTTAAATATCGTAACACCGCATGTTTGTATACAATCATCATTATAAAGAGAATCCATTTCACCTGTTTTCAATGCATACCTGTGTTTTTTATGAAATGCTTCTGTAATCTCACTTGCTGATATACATTTGTACAGAGTACTAATTCTACATAAGCATTCTTCTTGGGCACTGGCTCCTTTTGTCACTCCACCACCTGGCTTGGTTGCTGAAGCAAAATTTAATACACTGACATGTTTCCCCCTATATGCCGAAGCCGCCTCAAAACTTCTTTTCTTTGAAACGATTATCTTTACTTCTTTTTCCGTTTCATTCCCGTATATAAGATTCTCCAAAATGTCGTCTGCATTTTCCTCAGAAATTACTCTGTTATATACCATAGAACTTTTAATCTTATCAACTAATCTCCGATTATTTTCACACATCCATACTGTATTTTCAAATATCTTTATCAACTCTTCTCTAGCCATCTACTCTCCTTTTCTTCAAACATAAAACTCTTCTTTTGTTTCCAGGCATAGACATCCTAATTTTCCATCTATAAAACCACATCCACAGTCACACATAATAAGATTCCCTTTTTCATTTTTCCAGATCTTATGATTCACAGTGTTTCTATGACCACATATTGAAGTATAACCTTCTACTCCATTACAGAGATACTCTGCATTCATCTCATTTCCTATTAAATAATAATACTTATTCTCTGCACATTCAGGCTTTGATGTCATCGCATGCGCAAGCAGATATTTTTCATTATTCACCTGAACGCTCAGCTGAAGTGGCCAAGTTAAAATTTGTCTTGCAAGATTCTGAACATCCACCTCTACCAACCTTCGAGTAAGACATCGAAATGTATTGTACTGATATGGTTCTGTTTTTCTTCTTTTCCACTCCGGCATTTGATAAAATTTTAAAATGTATGCCGCCAGCCATTCGTCATGATTACCTCTAATCACAGAGCAATTGTCTTCCAGTTCCATCACTTTAAAATATAAATCTACCGGATTCGGATTGTAATCAGAACGGTCGAACAAATCTCCTAAGATAAACAGCTTGTCCTCTTTGGAAAATTCAATCATCTTTAATAATTCACAAAACTTTTGATAATCATTATGAATATCACTAACGACATAATGCATTTTCTTATTTTCTCCTATAACATTTTTGCCACAAATTCGGATAATCTCTAAGATTAAGACAAGATTCTTCTCTCCAGATAAGCTCTCCCCAATGACGATAATCGCATATATCCCACGATTCATTTTCTTTCCGATAATGGTTTGATTTTCCAGTCAGACTATCATAAGGATTCCTTTTTGTTCTTCGCCGAATTCTTCTATTGGCCAGCTTTTTAGCAAATCTATCTTTATCACCTTTATAAACTGGTGTATGTTTATAGCTTCGACTCATAATATACAGTCTCCATATTCAACAAACTTTCTTTTTATCCCGACGTCTACATCATAATATCTTCTGGCTTTTTAGCTTCTTCCAGCGTCTTTTCTGATAAGCTTTTTCCCCGACATACTTCAGCATATTTTCTGGCATATTTCAGAATCAAGTCCGGGCAAAATTCTTTTTCCTTGCTTTTATGACACAAATAATCTCCCAACGCTTCCGTTGCATATCTCAAAGCCTGTCTTTTCGGATCATCTTCTATATATGTTGGAAATTCTACTTCAAGATACAATGGATTAATATGTTCATGTGACCAGATTCCTGATTCTGTTAGTTTATAACAAATCATCTGTATATCTGAAAAATCAACATACCAATTTTTCTCTTCTATACGATTCAGATACCGATTCCAATCCGCTTCTCCCCCTGCCAGAACATAATAGGAACCATTCCTTATATCTTTTACCGTCGTACCAGCTTGTAATGGACAAGGTATTTTTATAAAATGATATTCGAATCGTTCCACTTGATAGCTATCTACAATTTTTTCCTCTTTTGGAAGCTCGTAAGAATTGAATCGTTCTATTTCTCCACTCATATTTAAAGTAACAGATGCTACCGCAGTGCCGTCATATGCACAGTATTCTTCCGTTTCAAAACCCAGATTTGGATTTCCTCGCCACGGATTACGTACAATTTCATCTGCATCTGTATTTACAATCATCTGCTTACATATCCGACATTTCAGCTCATAGCTCTGCATATATTTTTTTGCATATTTTAAAGCCCTGTTATAATCAGAGAAAAATCCACCATTTTCATATTCCATGTCTTCAACAACATAGACATATTTTCCGGACTGATTACGGGTAAATGTTTCAAATGTCTTTTTTTCATAATTCAGCCGTTCGTTAATTTGTCTTCTTAGAGTTTTATCCCTCGTTTTTTCTGACAGCTCCTCCAAGGCATCTAAAATTTCCTGTCTGAGTCTGCCTGGTGCATTCCAGATTAAGGTTGCCTTCTGAAAATCTGTAAATGCAAAACCAATTTCTTCAAAATACTCTCTCATCCATTGAGACTGGACTAATTCAAACATCTCAATACACTCCCTTCTAGTTTTTTAATGTGTCAATGAAACCTTATCCTTCCCAATCCGGGATGTCAATAAATTCCCCTGTCCGATAAATTACCATTAGACAAGTACCTTATAATTTCTTCTCGAATCTCTTTCACAATATTTAATTCCCTTTCGTTACATCCGCAAGCATGTTTGAGAGCCGGATGAAAAAGAGCATCGACCACAAAAGCTGTACCTTCCACGCTATCATTTACAAGGATAACTCCATATTCTTCAACATGTTCTATTTCAACCAACGCACGCTTCAGCTTCCTACGAATGGATTCTTCTGTCTCAGTACCACTATTTTTTAATCGGTGTAATAATTCATCAAACGATGGTGGAATCAGAAATACCGACTGGATTTTTTGCTGTTTCCTAATCTGCCTTGCTCCCTGCGAATCAATTTCAATGATCACGTTCTTTCCTTCAAAATAATTCTTATAAACTTCTTTTTTGAGAGTACCATAATATTCTCCCGCATACTCTGAGAATTCCAGAAATTCATCTCTACTTACCAGTTCTTCAAATTCTTTTCGCGTTGTAAAATGATAGGATTTTCCATCCACCTCACCTTTTCTCGGCTTTCTTGTTGTAGACGATACCGAAACAACATATTTCTCAGGATGATCTGTTAATAATTGATGTATAATCGTTCCTTTTCCAACTCCTAAAAACCCAGAAATAATTAATAATTTTTCTGGCGTTTCTTTTATGTATTTCTCAGCAATGTGCTTATATAAGCATTTTTCTCTAAATGTTTCATAATCTTTTCCGCAAATATCATATTCTATTTCTTCAATTTTTCCATGCACCCTGTAAATATCTGTTCCTGCAATAATCCCTTTGCATCTTATTTTCTTATTTCCATTGTCAAAATCAAACTCAACCAAATTATCTTTTTCAAAAAGAGGTCTGCGCAGTTCATATTTCCAGTTGATTTCTTCTACTTCAAGCTCCGTCTTAGCGTGTAAAAGCAACGTAGCTTTTATGCAGGACTCTTCCCATCGATACCGATAATAAGCACCCTTATCCAGAGTTGATAGATTTTCCACATATAAATCATATATATCATTTCGCACGAGTAACTTTGTGCAGGACATATTCTCCACCAATTTCCACCGGCTTGTATCGCTCTGATTCAGCACAGGGAATAATGAAGACCATTCATTATAGTAATTAAGCTTATTTAACTCTGATCCATAAAATTGATAGGACTTCCCATCCTCCGCAATCATAATCACACATCCCGGTCCTCCCATTCCAGATGGCGCACAAAATCCATAGGCAACGATTTTCTCAAATAATTCTTCTGTCAAATCTGATAATTTTAATTGTATTCTATCTTCAAATTTCATCCTTGCCCTCCGCAGTTATTTTGCATCTTCCATGAGTGCTCTGATTTTTTCAAAATCATACTCTCTGATTATTTCAGCTTCAACTGCACACTCAATTTCATGATCTGTCACAATTACATCTGCTTCCATAGGACCTTCAACAATTTTTTCTGCCATCATAGAGAAGAAATCATACATATTCATAACCTCTGTAAGATGAAAATAATCTGTCAAGAATGAGAAATCTGTATCTCCGGCCACCCTTGATTTACTATTTTTTGCTACATTAAGCCAGATAAATTCATTTGTTAGAAGATCAATTCCAAATAAATATGCAAATGTGCTCTCACAATTTATACGATATGCTGACTTTACTGTCTTAGGTTCATACACTTGTCCACTATCTTCCCAATCTCTCAACATATATCCCGCCTTACAAAAGCAATTGTTAAAGTTTGTCCCAGAATAAACGTTATCGCAAAAAATCAAATATCGATATTCCGAATACCGTTCCTTAAATTCCGGAAGATTGATATCAAAGTATTCAGAACCTCCCAGATAGCCACTTGTTACATCACCAGAATAGGTAATTGCCCCTGACTGATGTCTTGACATAGTTCTCCAGGAAAATTCCCTCCGATTACCATCTTCTGTAAGTGCAAACACAGAAAGATCAATGTCGTTTACTTTCTCCCAATAAGTAAACGCTCGAAGCTTTTTTCCTTCCTCTATCGGAATTCTGGAGCCTTTGGAAAGAACGCCAAATCCTCCTTGAGAAGTATTTTCTGCAAGTGGAAGCGCATAATTTTTCATCGAAGGTTCAATATATACCTTTCCAAGTTGATTTCTAAGTTTCTCAGAAAGTCTTGAACGAATCATTTTCCCAACTTCTTTTACCTGCTCTTCCGTAAGCCTGCTTTGACATTTCTCACTCTCTTCTGGTGTTTCATAATGAACCTTCATGAGATTATGCTGTGTAAACTTGAAAATACGTCCGTCCTTCCTCTGCTCTCCTTCATATCTGAACAATAATTGCAGCAAAATCAATGTACTGCAATCCTCTGGGAATTCCGAAAGGAATGTTTGCTCATCTTCTCGATCCATACGACTGATAATGTAATCCATATTTCGAAGTAATACCGAAGTTCCTTTCTTTTTCTGCAATAACTTTGCAGCCTCTCGACATCTGTCCTCCTGCATGAACTTTTCAAACTCACTGTATACAGACTCATTGCCTTTTTCCCGCATAGCACGAACAAATATTTCTGCCTCTGCATTTTTCGGCTGATAGTGAATATGATGTAAGAACCCATTCCATAGCTTTTTCTTTTCATAACATATACAAATATCGCACCTGTCACCTCGAAACATTCTGTCCAATAATGCCGTTAAGAACTTTCTATCCTGATTTTTAAAATTCAATTTTTTCGGATTGTCATTGTGATAATACCGATAATTTAATTCATCTACAATTTTCATAACATCAGACAGATTCAGGCTTTCTGCAAATGATAGTTTTCTTGTATCAAGCAGAAGTCTTACCAATGTATTTTTTGATGCAATAACTGGAATATCATCCATATAATCGCAAACAAATGCCAATACAAGTGCATACTGTCTCTCATTGAGCGAACGTGAACCTAATAATAAATCTTTAGCAATTATTCGTATCGTATCTTCTGCTGCTTCTTCCGTTTGTATCACAAATTCCTGCACTTCTGTATCTTCCTGAAAAGCCGCACGTTCAAAGTCTTTTTCAAATACAGAATGTCCCGGCTCATCGAAATTTCCAAGTCCGTATGTATTAAAATAATGTATAAGCTGATCAAACAATAGTTCTTCCGTAGAAAGATCTCGGACACTCTGTGGAAATCCTCTGTAAAATGGTTCCGGAACATTTTCTCCGAATCTCTTTGAGAGTTCTTTTACCATTCCGCAATGTACAAGCTCCCTGCCCTTTGTAATTTTTACGCCAAAGAAATGTGCCATTGCAAACAATGTTTCAAAAACATGCTTTTCTTCTGTCTCTCCATCACTGACAAGAATATGTTTTTCAAACAAATACTCTTTATATATTTCTTTCATGTCCGCACCTCTTTCTACTATACTCTAAATAATGCCGACTAATCTTGCCACTCAAATACACCTAATTTGAAGTAAGTAACAATAGCTGTCGGCATCCTTTTGGCGATATTATCGGATTAAATCTGTGCTCTACCAACTGAGCTACAGAACTTTTAAAGTTCTGGTGGGATTCGAACCCACGACAACAAACTCCCAAAGAAGTAAATCCGATTAGCTGCCAAATATTTTTTATTTCGTTTCCACTTCTACTCCTTCCAAAATTTCTTCTAAAGTCCTCGGTGTATAATTCATATATGGAAGCATACATCCCACATTACATGCCCGTAACTTTTTGTCATACACGTGTCTGCAATCATTCTCCTGCATCTGCTTCAGACAGCTTTGATAAAACCGGTCTTCTGCACTTTCATGTGTATGTCCATACAGCAAAATTTTTCCACGTCCCATGTTTTTCCAAGAAAAAATCGGATAATGAGATAATACTAATCCATATTTTTCTTTTCCAACCGAATCATAAATTTCTTTATAATCACAAATTTCTGTAAATAGCTGTTGATACCTGTAATCAGACACATCATCATGGTTGCCTCTAATCAGCACCTTTCTTCCTTTTAGACGCGCCACAAAAGCAATCAGATCTTCGTTTTTTCCTCGCAAACTCATGTCACCTAATAGATATACAAAATCACCATTCGTCACCCGATCATTCCAATTTTTCAGGACCACTTCATGCATTTCCTGTACAGATTCAAATGGACGATGATCAAATTTAATTGCATTTTCATGAAACAAATGCAAATCACTGATATAATATTTCATCTAATTCAACCTTCTTTCATTTAATCATCAATTCACCGATACTAGTCACGGCAGTTTTTTGCAAAATATCTTTGCTTTTCTTCTTTTTTATCACTACTCATCCCATTCCGGCAAAATTGTGAACCTCCCATTTTGATAGCCTTCCAACAGTTTTTCCCTCATATCATTGTACCAGGCTCTCAACGTTAATTGGAGATAATATATTTCGTCTTTTCCATTTTTATCGCTTTCTAAAATATTGCCAGTTTGTACATCCATGTAAAAAATGATTTTTCCTTCATTTCCACCATAATACTCCATTGTTAAATAGTCATCTGTATCCTTTGCAAATACCATAATACTGTCATAAATAATAGATATGAGACGATATTCCGGATTCCACCATAATTCTTTTATATCTATCTCAGTTTTCTCTATCGGTAACCATGCCAACACACTATCAAATTCTAAAACTCCTCCTCGACTTTGTCTGAAACTTCCAGGTATTTTCCCGTGATCAGTACTCCTTAACCCTGTATTCCAACAACCAGCACTTAGATGACCATCTTTTTCAACAATCAAGCAGACCTCAAAATTATTAGGAAGCCTGTCTTTTATATAATTAAAGCCTTTCAACGTTACTTCTCCCGGCTTATTTGATATTGCAAACACTTCATTTGTACCCATAATTATTTCTCCATCATTTAATATAGCTCAAATCAGATTCAACGAATTATCTCAAAAACAAATTTTATATTTCTTCAATCTCAGCATAAAACTTTTCAAAGTCATCTAACATCCTATCGATTTTAGCGCGCTCATACCACCCCTGTGATTTCCAGAACAGTAAAATCTCTGTGAATTCATCTTCTTTTTTATCAATAAATCCTCCACATCGCTGACCATTGTTATATACCTTATCATTTTCTCTTGCTGTCATGCAGGCCGTATCACGCCCCAATCTTGAGCAGTCTTTGCAATACAGCTCTTTTTTCCTTGGTAAAAAATGGCAGTCATCTTTACAATTAATAGGAAAATACGAAGGTACTCTTGAGCATAATGCAGCCCCTGTTTCTTCTGTAACATTTATATCCGGTGAGTCAACAGCCAATGTCAAGAACTCATGAACAAACACTTCATAAAAATACATTTTTCAAATCCTCTAACAGTCTTTTGTCTTTCATTCATCACAAATAGGCCACAATACTTTCCAATTCTCATTTTCCGCATGATCTGGTTTATGTATGCATTCTCCTTCCATAAAACAGATTTCATTTCTCTTTTTACAATATTGAATACCATTCATATCTGTTGTACAAAGATCGTTTTCGCTGTCATTTACTAAACAAACGTTCTTCGGGATCTTATTCTTCACAATAATTGCTTCTAATAATTCAAAAGTCATATATTTCTCCAATTTTAAATTAAAATTATTCCTATCGGCTATACGTTTCTTTGCCTCTTCCAGAGCCTAGCATGAACAGAAAAATCTACCCGGATCAAAAAATGTTACTGGCTCATCGCCTCCATCCGGAGGTGGATACGATAGAGGTTCACTTAGATTACTATACTGGTTATAGAAAATATTATATACTTCTATTCCTGTTCCCCGCTTTCCGGATTCTTCATCAAAAGATAACTGTCCGTCCTGCTGATATAATATACTCCAAATAGATCCTGTGATACTTCCATTTTCATTACGTCTATACAAAGTACTGTTTCGGCATACACAATCCGAATCACCTTTTCTTCTGGAACTTCTAAAAGCGGTCATATAACCTTATTTACCGTAGGCATCATTGGTCATAGGTCTGTGATGTGCTTGTACAAATTTCGCTGCTCGTTTTATCCCTTTCACCATTTGAGCTTCCTGATCTGAGTATTCACCATAATCTGTCACGATGTCTACGTGTTCCGGGTCTTTCAAAATCTCACACAACACACTTTCGAATCCATGAACATGATCCATCTCACCATTATGCATAAAATGATAGATTAAACCTGTTCCTGAGAACTCGGATGCAATATAATTAATATCTCCACTTTCAAATCCGTGTCCTGTCTGCACACACCAAATACCGGAAGTATCATCTTGAACCGGAACATATTCACCAAGATATTTCTGTTCTAATAAGCCATCTGAACCACCTGCATATTCAGGCTTATTTTCAGCATCAATCCTAATATTCTTTTTACTGTAAAGATTCGTTAGATAGTTAAGATACGCCATTCTTTCATCTTTTTCATTCAATGTCATACGCTCAATATATATTGGATTGATGTGTTCATGTTCAAACTCTCCCTGATAAGCTATCCCGTCAAATTTTATATCTACACAAACCTGAACATCTGAATAATCTCCTCGTAGATTTTTATAAAACTCATAATCCTTATCAAAATAACTGAGGATGATTCCTACTTTCTCGAAAAACACAGTTGTATTCCAGCCACCATAGAGACTTCTTACAATGTCACCATGCCTGAAATCATGCGGAATAAATACAAAATCAAAAAGCGATTCATTATAAGGCAACGCTCCTAATGAAGTATTACACTTTCTATAATACTTCTTATCTTTTTTTATCTGAACTAACGCCTTTGATATTCTGTCTTTCAATGCGTCATCAGATATTTTTTCCTTAAAACTATTTAACCACTTTACTTTTTTCTCGTAAGAAATCATAATGTGATTTGCTACAATCGTAGCTTTCTCCAAGTCCGTAAATTCATGATGAATGCTATGCAAATAAGTTCTTGTGTCTTTTGATGGAATAAATTCATCAATAAAATTATTTTCCATTTTGTCCTCCAAATATTAGTAAACATATTTCACTTAAAGATACTCTTTAAAATCATTTTGAAAAACTAGTGTCAGCGTATTCAAAAGTTCATTTTGAAAAATTCTTGTTTCACTACATTTCAAGTTGCTCTCTTCATTTTTCTGGTTAATCTCCGCAAAATATTTTTTCCTGTTTTCTATAAGCTCCTTGTCCGGATAACAAACGAATTTCATATCTGTCAGTCCTCTGCTGATTTCTTTATAACTTTCAGGACATTCCTCCATCAGATCAAATGCACAGTCAAAATAGAGTATCTTAGGATTGATACGTTTCATCTATTACCTGCTCCACCTGGCAATAAGTTTAATCTTTTTGTTTCAATTTTTCTTCCTGTATTCATAAGTAATCCCCGCTTATCCTAAATTCACACATTTATCTTTGCATATATCTTCTACAAAGAATACCGGTACTCTGTCATGATATGTTTCATATAATACATCTTCTGAAATCTGTCTATAGCGTTTCCCCACTGGTGTGTCTACTTTTTGCATATAATCTATTACAATAGAATTTTTCATTTTATCATTGATCTTCCCACAGATAGTACAATAGCTGTTAAGTGATGTATGAATTTTGTGTTCATCCCAATTCCATTTATATCTAATTAGACATTCTTCATATTGATGCTTGTGTTTTGACTTCTTATTAGCTTTAGATATATCATTTTCTTTCCGTTTGAGATATTTGGGTATTTCTAAATCCGAACTAAATTTTCGCTCCAATTCTTTTCACCTTCCTCTGCCACCAATCCAACTAAAATAAAAAACAGAAACGTCTTTTAAAATTGAACTCTCAAATACACCCTCGGTCACCCGAGGACCTCAAAAATACCTTTGCAGCTACAAATGTCAGCACAGAATATCTTGTCGAGGTATCCCTCTTGTCTTATCCGTCGATAAGCCTTATACTCTGTGGACCCTGCATATAGATTTCTCTACTGCAGGCAGAATCCTTACTGATGTAGACCTGTCTAGCTTTCACCAGCCACAAGCCTGGTCGCCGTTGCGATATCTTGCCTTTAGCTACTCACTTGTGATTTGATTCCATATATGCTTTTCACATATATCCGGGCGTTCATGCAGCAGCGCCCATGCGGCTTGATGTGTTATCGGTTTCGGCTGTGTAAAATCATCACCTTTCGGGTGAGGCATCAACCGTTCTTCCTCTGCATCGAGGCTGCCTATCGAAACATCAACAAATCGTTCACAAATGTATGACTACACTCAACCATCCGTTAAGATGATTTTCAGTCTGCAACGATATTTTCAAAGTGCCATGACCGAATAAAAAACTCTTGGTGTCAACTAACACCATCCTTGCGTCTCCGCTCGGATGAACTCTAACAGGTTCTCCTCTTGAAATAACCTCTGTATTTTCTCATTCATTCCTCTTACGACCATGCGCCCAATCTCTACTAGCAATAGAGTTGTGATGGGCGTGGCATATTTGAAAGTTCAATCATTTTTTTGTTATCTCTCCAACCTAATTGCTCCCTTCATGATTTTATAAACAGCATCAGCTTTTTATCTGTGACTGATTATATCGTTTTGAACATTCTATAAATCAGCACATCTAATGCTTTTCAGGTTTATTTTATGCTCCTACCAGAGTTTATTATTGGATTTTTCTACACTTTCCACAAAATTCATCCGGTACACAGGCTTTATCGTCAATATAAATATCACAGAAAATCTTACGTGAATTATTTCCATAATAAGCAATCACTTCAGGCACATTATCATTCACTGCATCAAATTCAAGCTTTGCTACTTCTCTACACCATGAAAGTGCCTTATCCAAAATCACTCCCGATCGACACGTCCAAAGAATAAGTTTATCCCCCGCCTTTTTATGTATTTTCAAATAATCAATGAGAGGCTGATTAGGTTCTCCTGTATCTGGCCAAGTAGAAAAACACAATGTTCCATCAAAATCTACCGCAATAATCTGTTTTCTATCCATACTTTCATGCATCTCCCTGTTATAAATGTTCGCAGGTTATCTGACACCAGACTATTCATTTATATCTACAATAATCGCTGCATGATCAGTAACACCCGCATTCATCAAAAACGGATCAATCTCAATATTCTTTACCTTTTTTGCAAGAGATGGAGATGCAATGGCATAATCTAATCTTCCTTGATATTGTGCCTCTGTTGGTGTATTTTCATCATTACCGAACATCACCCATAGATCCACAGCTCCCTTATCCAGTAACCTATTTATCATTTTCTTATTTTCCCTGGTTTGATCGTTTGCATTTAGATCTCCCACAAGTAAAAAATCATCATTCAGATAGTCCGTCACAAAATTTTCCATATGATTCAAAAACACCTCATCAGATTCACATGGAAAATGACTTCCACATATCAGTAAATCATCCTCTTTACAAACCACACTCCTATTCTCCCGATATTTCCCAGGTGAATGAATATATTTAGGGTTTCCATCTCGAAAGAAAATCATAGTTAACGAATAGTTTCCTCTCTCTGGTAAACAATCTTCAATATATGAATATCCTATTTCTTCCAATTCTCCTATAAAATCTATACTTTCATAACAGCTAATTAACATTTCTTCAATAACCAATAAATCCGGTTGCTTATCCAAGATATATTCTTTCAGGCTGTTCCATGTCTCATCTTTCTTCACTTGCTTCGCCCAATACTTCCAATCAATCTGATATTTTCTATCTCGATTATTAAAATACCGGTGATTCATTAAATGTTCATTCTTACCGCCAAAATCATTCATATTAATCGACATAATTCTTTTCTTCTTGTTCATTATTTTTATTCTCTCTTTCCTCTACATATTTTTTTATAAATTCTTTTAAAACAGCTGCTGGATTTTTCTTTTCTGCCTTACAAAATGTCTTAAACTGGAAATACAAATCCTCTTTTATTGTAAACGTTATTTGTATATTTTTATTTTTAATATATTCCACATTCTACCTCTTTTCCAACGACTTCTAATTTTATCATATCAATAGCTTCGTCTACAGTTATCTTGCCTTCAAGCAAAAGAAACACCGGCGTACTTAAACAATCTAACAGGCTTGGAAGTGCTCCTGTAATAAAATCTTCTATCTGCAACATATCCAACTCAAAATATGTATATGGGATAAGCATTGTCGATGTAATATCTTGCATTTCATCTTCAGTAATATAAAATCTTGGTAATATTAAACATTGCGATTTATATAGTGCACCTTCCATGCCGTCCGAAACAGCTATCCATATCCTTGCATTCATAAAATTTAATAGTCTGCACAATTCGTATATCTTCGTTGATTTTTTACAAATTTCTGCACCTGATTTTGAATAGTAAGCTCGAACCTCCATTGAATCTTCATAGAACCAGATACATCCCTCTGTAATATTATCTGGACATCTGTCACAATTTTGAAAAACCATCGTTATCCTTGGCGTTCCTTCCAACTGATCTGTTTTGAAATACAAATGATGCTGTTTTAAATACGAAGTGATTTCTGACATCATCCTGATATTAGTTCTTTTTTTCTTTTGGTATTCCATAAAGTTCTCCATATCAAGCGCCCCTTCCTACTTTTTATGTTGAGATTTTACTATATCGATTGGTTTATAAATCTACACAAATCGTTTCTTTCAATTCTTGTTTTACATCTGATACCCGATTCTGTATAACACATTTTTAACAATATCAATTCTGGAACTGTACGAAAATCATCATGCTTATATTGTTCTAATAATTTATGTATTTGCCTTTTCGAAGAAATCCAAACGAAATCTGTAACGATATCATCATCACAGATGGGCTTCAAATAAAGCACTGCGCTAATCATATCATCACTCAAAGGATTTACTTCTTCCTCTTTTACTATGATTCCTTTAAATGTGTTATTTTGCAATTGATATAACTTTTGCTTGAATTTTTCAATCTGTTGATTCTTGTATGCATCACATCCATCCACACAACTTATCACATCCGACAGGTATTGTCCTTCCTGTAGTACTATATGCTTTGTTAAAGGACTATTTCTCTGTTCTAATTCCTCTATTCTAAATTCCCATTGACCAATAAATATGTCCAGAAATTCCTCCGTGTTCCCACGATTTTTATATCTCTTTTCATACTCATCCTTTAAATTTTTCTCCGGATATATAAGCGTATAAGGTATTTGATCTGCTTCCAGAAAATCCAATATCAAATCGATAGTCGGTATTATAAGAGGTATTTCCGGGCAATAATAAAGCAAATATTCTATTTGCAGATTTCCACCAAGAGGAGCAACTGGAGAGGCAACTTCTCCAGTTTGATATTAGCATCCTGAGATGGCGAATCTATATCTGCTATACTATATTTATACATAATCCAATTGTTCATAAAACTTCACAACTTTTAATTTTCAGAAAAAAGAGAGCCAACATGTGCTTGACTCTAATTCTCCTCATACTTTTCCAATGCTTTCCTCAGTGTTTCTTTGATTCTATTTCTATAGGAATTCTTGCCCTTCCTATCAATGTCAAGGACCTCTACGCATCCGCTATATTGCAACACCCAAAAAGTGAAACTGTTAAGATTTACTTTGATTTCTATATCATAATACTTGCTTTCATCCGCATCATATCCCACTACCTTAAAGCAATCAGAGAACCAATCCACAATCTGTGTAAGCTGATCCGCATCCACACGTATTCTTACTCTCTCCACTTTTCCCGCGAACATATAGGGATTTTCCATTCTATATCCAAAGAGGTCATTTAATTGCGAAAGACCTGCCTCCTCTTTTGTAACAGCTTTCGCTCGATTAATAGTAACGTCAGACATTAAATCTACTCTATATAATTTGTATTGCAAATCTGTGCGTCTTTCCGTTTCCAAATCTGCACCCAACATATAGTACCGCCCATTCGAGAATATGATATCAAATGGTGAACAAATTCTATGGACATCTTCTTTATATTTCTCTGGCGTTTCTGGAAGTACCTTTCCATGGCGCCCGCATGGGACCAACCTGATAGTTTGCTTTCCATAATCATACACGCAGAGATTAAATTTTATCTTCTTCCCCTGTTTGATTGCCTGTCTTATCAAATAAACCTGCTTTAAGACACGACTTTCTATATAGCCAGCCTTTCCATCTATGTCATCATCTCCAACAAAGTATGGCTGATTTTCCATGCGATGGCGATATTGAGTTAATTCAGAAAATCTCTTACCTGCCAGAAATGTAATCCTTTTCGCGAGATTATCTGCTTCTTTCTGAGTCAAAATCTTACTATTAATCACTGAATCCATCAAAAACATCCATTCGCTTTCAGATAGCATTTCCATCATCCAGTATCCTATCGTCCTACCATTTTGACCTTTCTTAATAAAAATAATTTCTCGTTCATCTCCCCGACACTTCTTTATAATTTCATCGCATTCTTCCTCTGTCTTATACTCTTCTGCTTCCATTCTATTTGCAAAACCTTTTATTACTGTCCTACCTATCTCGGTTCCCCTTTTTTTTGCTTTATCAATGATGCCACTTGCACTTATCGGATTTTCCCTGCTTGAATACTCTCTCAATATGTCTCTAATAATATCATCATTATTACGTTCACCAAATCTTTTTTCTACTCGTGCCATAAAAACATCCCTCCATCTTTTTTCTCCATTTGCAACCAATAAAATACAGCCACCATAAAGGTGGCTGCGTCTTATTTCTTCTAACTTGCTACTTTCCTATATCCGACGGTTTAAAGCTCCGTTATCTAATGTCAGAAGCACATCTCCATATTCTCCAGAATATCCACCGCAATCTGTTTATAAAAATGCATAAATCGTCCTTTTGGATTTTTCTTTACAATCCAAATACATTGTCTTCTAAGACTTCTTCTGGAATATCAAGTTCATCGATATACTGAGATAATGTCAACTCTTTCTCAATTTCTTCATTTTCATTATACATCTCTTGCCACCTCTTTTCTTTTATGTTTAAAAATAATGCTCCCACCTACAGAACCTACTTCATTATCAGTAACTTTCACTGAATGTAGGACAATAAAAAAGACCAGATAGCTGTTAAGTATATCTGATCTTTCTCTGTAATTATTTTCTTTGGGCTATTATTTAGTATTCTGTCTCTGCCTTTGTTTATTTTCTTTGGGGTATTATTTAATACTATTCCAGACACTTTAAGCTCTTGGTTCCATGTCCTGTATCTTCCAAAATCCAGTATCTAGATTTGTCTATATCAGAAATCTGTTCTTCGCTGATTAGTTGAAATTCAAAATGTTCCAGAAACTCCTGGTTTATAGATAATTTGATGAAGCTCCATCCTCTATCCCTACTATGAGCCTCCATAATCTGTTTTTCTTTCCAGATAACTCTTGGCCTATACCATGCTTCATTAGCATAACTATAATCATCCTTTCCATACCACCCCATAAGTCGTCCTCTGTCTAATCGAATAAACTTTTGATTTTTCGGATGATATTCTTTACTTATAAGATATGCTGCAATATTCTTTAATATCTTTTCCCGTGTTTGTTCATGCACAGTTTTTCCTGATCCATCTTTATGTGGCTTTACCCTACTATATAAATACGCAAAACGCTTCGTTGGATCTTTTTCTGGCTTTTTAGACGTATCCTTTCTTAATATCATATATCTTTTCCGCAATGGGCCATGCGCCAACGCAATTGCTATTGCTGAAGCTAATGTGATTCGATTTTGACTATATTCCTCATTCTCACCGCATAACTTATCGTTTAACTTGCTTTCGACTTTTTCCCATTGTTCTTTCTTATTTTCCGGACAATGGTGCAGCCAATATTTTTTTAACCATCCATTCGCTTCCGGATATCTTTCTTGCCATTCTAAAATACACTGTCTATGATTTTCCAAATCATCATTGATTGCTTTTTCTTTGGATTCTGAAGCATTAAGATCAAATCCACACCATTGAAGTAAAATATACTTCGTATCATTTAAGATGTTCTCATTAACAAGTCCATCTTCGTTATAAATCTTTTGTTCTGTTTCAAATCCAAAAATAAAACCTCTTGCAAGAATTACAAGAATTCCTCCAATTCCATTCAAATCATCACTTTCATAATTTTCAGTTAACATTTTAGGCTGAATTCTGGGGTTAGGAGATTCCGAATCCTTTACATATGCTTCAAATTCTAAAAATTCATTTAACATCTTCTTTTTCCTCTTCTATATATGGTTCCAGCTCTTTCCATTCAAATACTTCCCAAAAGAATCTGCCATAATCTTCTGACTTCTTTTTGATTTCATATAATGTTGAAATTTTAAATTCCAAAGGTAACTCTTGGGTTTCCGTCACTATTTGTTTAAGTTTCTGAAGACATACCTCATATAATTTGTTTTTCGGATCTGTCTCATTTTTTTCATAAAATCCTTGAACAATACTTTCCAGATCTTTTTCTAATGATTTATCCAACTCTGCCATTTCTGTTGTCTCTTTTACAACTCTCTCTTTTAAAATCTTAAACAGTGTTACTTTTGGACCTTCTATTAAAGTAAGTACATTCCATAAAGTTTTATATCCCTGTTGTTCAAAATGAAACAGAACTTCCTGTTCTTCTTTTTTCAAACTTTGAGCATCAAATCCATTGCCTATAATCTGTTCTAATGCTTTTCCTCTATTTTGCATTGGTTGTAATAACCATTGCTTCTGATTCAAGCGATCTTTCATTTTTTTAATCGTATTATCTTGATTTAAACATGCTTCTATTTTTTTCTGTATACGTGGAAGCACTTTCCTTTGAATATCTATAACATTTTCTTCATCATATATTTCAAATAAGTTTGTTTGCAGATTCTCCGGTGCATAAAAAGTATCTTTCTTTTCATTCTTCAAGACCCGCAAAAACTTATTTGCATAGAACGCATACGAATTTAAAATTCCTTGACATTTTAATTTGAATCTTTCAATGTTTTCCTTGTCTCTGTCTGAGATTTCTTTGGAATATTCAAAAAACTGTGCCCTTATCGTTTTTTTCTTCTTTTTATATTGTTTTATTTTTTCTTCAAAATATAATGGTAATTCGTTGATATATGTACCACCATCCTGAATTTCAAACGTAGCTTTTGTTTTACAATTTTTTGCAGACACACAAAGACATCTTTTTCCCTCAATATTTTTCCGAGTTGTTGACAGATTATCAAGATTATACCCTTCTTCTCCCCGCAACTTTTCTAAGTCTCTCAAAAATAAAATATAAGCACTCTTGTCAATCCCTGCTTTAAGTACAATGTCTAAATCAGGATGTAGACCGTTTTTAGCCGCATCAATCTCCAATCCTGTTAAAATCGTACATTTTACACATGTGGAACTCTCTGAAGTAAATACCAAATCTAATTCGTCTTTGCTTGGTAATTTCCGATTTCTCTCATATTCTGTCTGCCCAATAGCAATTGCAGCATCGGATATTTGTCCAATCCGATTAGAAAATGTATTCTGGATATGAGAAAACGGAACATGCTTCTGAATCGTGACTGGATTTCCCTTAGAAGTAGGTATTTTAATAACCGGAAGTGTTCGCTTAAAATACGGCACTGATCTGCTCGTTTTATTATACAGATAGTTTCCAGCCTCATATGCTCCAGATGCAACCGCTTCTACTACATCCTGATTCGCCACCACATTGACCAGATCCCCGTCAAAATCGGCACCTCCCAGACATAACGGAGCCGATGACCCCCTCGGAACCATGACAATACCAGTCAGCTTTTTAAAATACTTATCATATAATTCAATATGTCCTTTGAAAGAGTTATAGTTGACCCAACCTTCATATAAATCTTCTGTAGTCATTTCAAAACGCTTCATTATTACTTGTTCATTTCTTGACAAATGCGGACTCCGAAAGAATGCATAACACGAATCATAGTTTAACTTTAACTCTTCCCAACAGTCACTCTGTGTACCTACAGGCAGGTAAAAACGCAAATATGCATATTTTTGCCAGAAGTCAGATATAACTTTCTCATCCTCCAGTAAACTCGCAAGCAATGGCAATAAATCTCTGCACAGATATCGATTCTGTCCTTCCACAACTAATTTTCCTGTTGCCAGCTTTGTTAAAAGTCCTTTCTGTACATTTTTTAATTGTGATTTTATATATCCGTCGCTTTTTAAAGCAGAATTCTTAAATAACGCCCGTTTCCAGTTAGGTATCTGTCTTTCAACTATCGTTTCCTCATCATTCTCCTGTGTATCACTATCCTCCTCTTGGATATTGTTATCATCATCATCCACTGTCATTTCTTCGCAATCTTTCAGATACTCGATAGGATTTTCTATAAAAAAACAATGTCTTTCTACAATCCTTTTAAATTGCTCTTCCGTAAAATGCAGTGTATTGATCATCTGATAGCTCAGATGTGTATATTTTGAATGCCCGTATGGTAAATTTGTCCCTGAAATATACAATGCATGATCATATTTTTTCATCATATCACAATAGAATACCATCGGATCCATATTAGCAGCTTTATCAGATGCACTATCCAAATACTGTAAGATCCACTTCATGCCTTTAAACATACTTTCCGTGACAAAAATATGAGCCTTGCTCAAATCTCTCTTTATACCAAAAGCATCTTCATACCACTGTTCACCTTTTTTATTGTTATAAGTCTCTAAAAACTCATGCACATCCACTTCATGAAGCATTCCCTTCATGAACGGTAACCTAATCTGAAAAGAAGTGGCTCCTTTTATTTTCAATGCTTTATTAATGTACGAAGTATATTCCGGCGTAATAAAACCAGAACCATCGAACGGAATATTCACATACTCAAAATCTTTTATTTGAGGTTTCTGAAAATTACATTGCAACACTTCTCTAAAATCTGCATCTTTTACCACTTTAATTTCTGTAGTTGCTAATGGAATATTTTTATCATAATTATAACTTGTAACCGGCTTTTCCGGATTGTCTTTCTTTGTTCGTACATCCTTTATTATTACAATAGTATCCGGGTTCATCACAAACTTTGGATGTTTAACTCTTTTAGAAGAAGAAAGATATAAACCTCTGTATGCGTAATATTTACTTTCAATTACCGGTATCTTTGAAAAATCCATTCCTAAGTTAAGTCGTGTATTCAATCCTTCATAAAAATCTTCATCAATAAACGAAATACGACTATTCCGGCTCATGCTTCCGCTCTTATCAAAAGCAACCATATGGACCGGATTTTCAAAACCTTCAAAATACATATCAAATCCATTTTCTACAAGATCTTTTGAATCGTTCAGCAAAGCTTTTTGGTTCTCTATCTTCCATGCCCCAGCATTCTCCTTATCAAGTGGCTGAAATATTTTACCAAAATCTACAATCACTAACTTGTCATATAATGTTTTATCTGTAAGTTTAAAAGGTTGTTTCTCTTTATCACGCCATACAGATTCTATTTCTTTGCAGAATTGATAAAATAGCGCACAGTCTTCTCGTTCGTCTTCCTGTTTTACGACATATCTTCGCAACGAATAATTTCCAAGATAAAGCTCGAACCGTTCTTTTTCTTCACCTGGCTTCTTTGAACAAAAGTTGAAAAAAACCTGGGCATCAATCGTTATAATTTTTTGTTTAATGTCTGGCATGATATTACTCCTCTTTGGTCGGTAGGGCTATTGGCTCCTGTTACACAAAAAAATGTCTTCTGTCCAATCAATTGTTGCAAGATTTGTTTTAAAATTTTTCCATTTATCGTAATCTTGGGAATCAAATGTTGGTATACTCGTTTTATCTTTTATCTTATTATCCTCTATCTTTTTATATATTTCTGTTAAATCACCAATATCCTTTGATATAATCTTCAATATATTTCCGCTGGTTTGCTTAAAAATCCACGTTTTATATTCTTTCGATCCTTTTGGTAATTCATTTTTCTTTTCCTCATCAAGCCATTTATTTCGTATATCACTATTTTCTTTCAAAAATGGTTCAGAAAGTTTATAATATTTCCATGTTAACCCATCTGTATACAAAACTTTCCCATACCACAATAATTCTCCTAAAAATTGACCTTCAACTGTTGCATTTCCCGTATCGGCATAGTGAAGGTAAATCTTCGTATTATTTCTTTTTATAAAATAATTTTCCTGTTTTGGCTGTTCTGATTTATTTTCTGCTACAATTTTTACTTCATCTTGTTCCGAATTTTTTTTCTGTTCTGGCTGTTCTAATTCAATTTTTACTTTAACTTCGCCTTCAACTTGTTTCGGGTTTTTTATATTACATTTTACTTCCACACACCCATATATTCTGTTTAAAATTACTTTTTCATCTTCTTTTTCTCCAAATTGTTCATTCCAAATTGCTAGATCTGGATAACCACCAAATCCATTTATATATTTTCTTAAATTATTTTCACAAAATCTTTTAGCATTATGAACATCACGTATCGAAAGTTTTTCCGTATTCGCACCATCTCTCAAAAGCATATTAATTAGTGGATATAATTCTTCCTCTTGTCCATACTGCTTATTCATTAGCCATATTTCTCTCATGTACTGTTCTAACGTCATTTTATCAGCCTCTCTCTTTTTGATATTCTTATATAATTCACATTTCTCAGATTATGGTGCTATACTATAATAATATTGCATTTTCGTCTAGCTCGGTATATATGCCAAAATTTCTAGTACAAATTATACTATATTTTCCAGGCGTAATCCACGCTTTAATTCCAGAACCGAAAATTTACTGCAAAAATTTATTAGACAAAGCATCTTAATTAAATTTTTAATATACGGATAAAACATCTTGATTGCAATAAGCTATGGCACAAAAAATGCAGATAACCTTTAGAAGCCATGGCCATCTGCATTTTACGAAAAAATCACTACCCTATTTTTAATTTTACACTGACAATGTTAAGAATCTCCGATTTCCTGAATAGTTAATAAACGGTTCAATTACACATCTTCATCCATATAACTAGGTATACCTATGCAAATCCGAATATCTGATCTCTGGTCCATGTTCGAATATAATAAAATATTCTTTAATCGTAAAACTTTCAAAACTGCACTCTGAGTAATACTTATGTAATCTATGAAAATCATATTCTCTCGTATCTGCTGTCGTTTCTATTACCAAACAGTATTCCTTCGTATGATAAGCCGAAATGAACTTGATTGGTTTTATGTCCGAAGGTTCTTCGTCTATTCTTTTTAATCTCCAAATAAAATCATTATCATAAATTCCCACAGGCAAATTGTTCCTGTCATCTCGACGATATGCAAAACAATCAAAACAAATATCCACGACTTCCCCTTCATAGGGATATAAATAGCAAAAAGGAACTTCTATTGTTATCCCGTTTTCCTTATTTATGGCTATAAAAACTAAATCTTCTACTAAAACATCCCTCGTTACATCATATACTTCTGCCATCTATCTCACTAGACACCCTTTCCATTCCGACATTCCAATATTTACTTCTACTCCAGAATTAAACTCAATCGCGTCTTCCTCCATTCCGTCAGAGAAGATTATTCCATTTTCAGGCATTTTAGATAATACCCGGAACGGATCTCCTTCACTAATCGTTCCAAATACAACAGTGGCATCTGTTGTATTTGAAGGAAATGGCTCTCTAACAACAAAACTTAACTTTTTCTCATCCCATCCAATCTTTTCATAATCACCACTACCATCATAACCAAACAATCCACATGCAGCCTTTGCCTGTGCCATTACTGACTTGTACCATCCGGTCTGCCCAATTCCTGTAGAAACTATTATACCGGATGAAGACTGTGATTCTGTTATGACACGCCCCAAAGTATGGCGTGTGGTTAAGTCATATCGTGCTGATGTATGAGATTTTGGACCGATAAAAAAATCATTCACAGCAAGCATTTTCTGACCATCATTGGTTACAGCCTTTGCCATGGTAACATTTTTCACATCACAGTCACCAGTTATCGTTTGGGGGATAATCTTCTCCAATTCTCTCGCCTCAAACGGAAGGAGGACCCCATCCCATCTTGCAGGATCAGGATTGACTCCGATTAACTTTTGTCCGCTCAAATACTTCACCGTATTACATACCAGACCATCTCTTCCGACAGCAATAACGATATCATCTTTTCCAAACAGCATATTGGGAATAAATTCCCTGTCAACCACTGTAATTTTTGCATACTTATCAGCAATCTGTTTCACATTAGCGAGTGCCTTTTGATACGTTTCATCTTCCAATATATAATCGGAAAAGTCTGCTCCCATATGCTCTATATGAAACTTTGCCTGAGCTTTTGTATTATACTTGTACAAAAGCTCTTGAAGGCGGCTCTTCTGCGTCACAAGTACAATCTTGTTTGCATTTCTATCCATTTCCCTTCCTCCATTACCTTGCGGTTTCCTGTTTGAAACCGCAAGGATTATGTACTTAATTTCGTATAGTAACACCTACAGATGTCAATGTCTCCAGCAGATCCGGCGAGATATTCAGATTTCCGATTTTATCCGTGTTTTCCGCAAGACTGTTAAACGCCTTTGCGATAAGTGTTTTGCTGTCCATACCAGACAAAAGAATGGCAAGAAGAATATCCTTATCCACTGCTTCCATCGCCTTAAGCACAACTTCATTGGCATATGCCCTGGCGTCCGCTTTCTTCTTTGTAACCTTACTTTCAAGTTCAACTTCTTCCAATGCATTTTTTTGTTGTAACATTTCATTTTCATGCTTTTTCTCCGCAACCTTTATTTCTGTATTCAGCTCATTTTCCTTAACAATTCGTTCCTGTTCGATTGCCGCATTTCTTCTCTTATAAATCGCATTATCCTGTTGTTGAAGAATTTATTCTCTTGTAGCTGACTCCAGAGCTTTTTGAGTTTCCAATGAAGGAGATACAGCCAAAATGGATACGGTTACAACTTCCAATCCTAACTCTTTAATGGCTTCGTTGGAGGTCATTTCTTCAGACAAAAATGCTGCTAATTTCTCCTGTGCATGAATTACCGCCTTCACATCTCTTGCATTAACAAACTTAGAAACAGATGTCTTTGCTAAGTTTGTTATTCGCTTTCCCATCACCTGCTTTGCTTCAACTTTTTTCCCTTCATACCCTGATTCACTTGTGTACGAAAAATCAATCATTCCAGCTACCTTTTCGTAATCATGAATAATGTAAGAAATATCACCCTGTATATTGATTCTCTGAAAATCCGATGTCAACACATCATTGAAAGCAAAGAATGTGTCAAATGACACTGTAGGAACCACTGACATTCCTGTGTTAAGTGTGTTACAAAAAAATGATAATCCAATTCCCTGCCTTATAACTTTCCCGTTCTTCATCACAAGCACATACTCATTTGGTTGAAATTTATAATGTTTAAATCCCATGTTGTCTCCTTATTGATTCTGATTTACTACTCTCCTATCCCTTGCGGATTAAAGCTCATTATCCGATGTCTGAAATACATCACCAATGACTCTTTCTGCCTTTTATGGTGAGATTGTATAATATGGCTCTGCTTTTAATCCGCATAAATCGATCCTTTCGAAAATATTATCCTAAAAGATACGCTCGCAGTTCTTGTTCCGCGAATTGGTCTATTTTTTCATCCAACTCCTGGAGTCTTTCTAAGAAATGACTCATCAGCTTATTAAACGCTGCATCTGTTTTTATGTTCATCACACCATTCTCATATTCTGCTTCTTCTTCGGTAAAAGCAGGTCTCTCCGCATCAAAAACATATTCTTCAACGACATTATCCATAAACTGCATTATCGCATTAAATATTGTTTCTGGAAGCACCAACTTCTTTCTTTCTATCACAGCTCGGATTCTGTAGTATTCATCTTCATTCTCTATATTCATCTCACTCACAAAATTTTTTAAGACTTCGTAAATCTCCATAATCTGCTGTTTCTGAAACTCACTTACTTTGTCCATTCTCTTATCCTCCGTTTTTTCTTCCTCTATGTTTATCTTCTTTTGCAAAGCACCAGTCGGATATCCCAAATACTTCTCCAATTCTTTCAAAAGCTCTGGATCCCTAGTATCTGGTCCACTGGATTTATCTCTCTGCCAATATTTAACTGTCTCCGGTGATACATGCAGTGCTTCACCTATCAACACATACAACTGTTGTTTAGAAGATATCCTGTGTCCTTTAAATTTCTTTTTCTCCATTATAGATTTCAATATCTCTCTGAACTTCCAATTGTCAAAAACTACCATTTCGTTATCCTCTCTTTCTTGATTCTGATTTTATTATAGTATACTTGAAAGGTTTCGGCCGAGGAGCAAATGGAGGATTAATTCTCCTCTTTGATATCAACCTCTTGAATTAGGTAATTTCCATCCGCTATGTTATATTTATACATGATTGGATTGAGCATAAACCTTTACAACTTCCTACTTTCAAAAAAAGAGAGCCGTTTGGCTCTCTGAAAATATATTTGATTCTATTATAATTCACCTAGTATAATTGCCATTTCCGCAATCTATAATCCATCCTTCTTCTATACATTTACTCAATGCATCTTCAAAGTTTTTTTGATACAAACCTTCCTCTTCAAATAATCTTTTAATTTCTTCAAAGGTATAGGTTTCTCCTCCATCAGGAAACATTCTTTCCATCACACTGTATAATATTCTGCTTTCTGTATTCTCGTAACCGTTTTCTCTCATATCGTTCTCCTCAATATCTACAACAAGCATTCTATGATCACTTATATTCCAATCTTTTTCAAATTTTTCGTCTGATTCAGGAATCATACTCATCGTATATTTATATCTTTCAAATACCACCGGTGTTATCAGTACATAATCCAAACGAGTTTTTGTTTCTTCTTTATTTTTGTAAGTGATAGCATTATCTTTACCACCTTGTTCTAACCAAAGATCTCGCATATCTACATCTGATTTAAACAGTGGAACAAAACTCTCGTATTGATGAGTTCCTCTTTGATATACGTTTAAATTACCAATAAATATCACATTTTCATCTTTTTGTACAAGATATTTCGTATAAAAATTTCATCAAAATCGCTGTTCGCTTCCTACATAGCTAAGTTTCAGCCTCGCCTTGAGCCCTATTACTTCTGCGGTAGCACCGGTAACTGTCACTTCCCTGACTACTATGACTGCTCCATCATTGACTTCCAGGCAGGTAAACGGAAAAATCCAACCTTTGTGTGATGCGTTTTTTCTGTGACAGTTGCCAGCATACCCTTGCCATTCTTCTTGATGCCATCATCCCTTATTCTAGATACAGCCTGCTCTTCGTTCTGCGTCTTCTGGGGCAGTACTTTCAGGATGTTTTACCATTGAACTCTGTGAAAGATATGAAAGAAATCTCACAGAACCAGTTCTATAAATGGATTGCACTATGGAAATCTCACAAGCAGAAATGACTGAAAATCCTGGCCAATCAGGAGGTCCCTGATTTTTCTTTTCTAAAGCAAGTTATCCTGATGAATTCCGCATCTTCCTTCTCCATAGAATTTGTCTTGCGCTTTGCTTATTCCTTCTCCAGTCTCACCGAAACTCAATTCTGGTAGTCCTGAAATACGCACGGTACCGCCAGAAGGTGTTTGCTCTGGAGATCTCCATAATCTTCTTTTCTTAATAAATTCTATTCATATTATCAGAATTTAACTTTTTACGAATCACCTTCTGCCTTGTATTCTACACTTTCAATGCGTTACGAAATGTTGTTATGCAATCTAATCATTCAGTATTTTAATCATTCCTTATCTGACAATTTGTAACAAGAACCGCTTTGTGATCAGAATATTTAATGCTTTTGTCTTCCTCTTCCTCTAAAGTTACTGCTTTAAACGAATTCTTAAATGACATATTCCCAAAAATATAATCATTTTGATGATCTCCGTAAGTAATTACATCTACCATTGAATTTAGGGTTTTCTTATACTCAATCATATATTCATTGTAAGAGCATTGTAAACTATCATAAAGATTAAAATCTCCAAGGATTACCGCCGGCTTCTTTAATTCTCTGAATTCATCGAATTTATCTTTTAGTGCTTTTAAAAACTTCTCTCGTTTCTCACAATCATACTCCTCGCCACCTATTTTTCTTATATAATCACGTTTTGTAAAAATGTTAGGTCTCTCCAAAAGTGGAATATCAATTGCAAGCATTTTTAAATCAATACTCAAGAAATTGACTTCCAGCCAATTTCTACTTGAATACTTATCTATATTTTTCGGTTTGTCCGTTTAACACATTTTCAAATACTTCGTACATATCATTACACCGTTTCTAGCTGTATAATCTTCTAAATCTTTTCTATACTTAAAATAAGTATAACCTATTTTTTTTAATCCATGTTCAACTAGCTCCTCCCAGTACTGGTATTGAAATTCCTGCAACACTAAAATATCTGGCTTGTTTTTATTTATCACGTTCAAAATATTTTGTATATTACTAAGACAGGGGCTCTTATCTCCCTTACTATGTCAAATTGCACCACCATTTTGAATATTCCAAGTCATTATCTTCATCTCTAATCCTCCTCATACTTTTCCAATGCTTTTTTCATTGTTTCTTTAATCCTGCTTCTATAGGATTTTCCGCCTTTCTTTTCTCTGTCAAGAACCTCTACACATCCGCTGTATTGCAATATCCAAAAGTAAAACTATTGAGATTTACTTTGAGTTCTATGTCATAATACTTACTTTCATCTGCATCATATCCCACAACTTTAAAGCGATCTGAGAACTAATCAACAATCTGTGTAAATTGATCTGCATCTATACGTATTCTTACTCTCTCGACCTTACCTGTGAACATATACGGATTTTCCATTCTATATTCGAATTAAATCATTTAATTCCGAAAGTCCTGCCTCCTCTTTTGTAACAGCTTTCGCCCGATTAATTGCAACATCTCTCATCAAATCAATTCGATACAGTTTATATTTCAAATCTGTGCACCTTTCTGTTTCCAGATCAGCGCCCAACATATACACGGTGGTTCTTTAGTTTTCACACACTGTTAGATAATAGTCAAGCATGGATGTGTATCCTAGATTGGCTATTATTGATTTTGTGATTACCGTATTTAGCATCTCCGCCATTCTCCAGTGACCACATCTACTGTTAGCAAGTTTAATTGCTTGCCAATGTTCAAGTTTCAGTTTTCTGAGAATTCGATACCTCGCTCTCACTCTTTTCCATTGTTTCCAATATATTGCTCGAATTCTACGCCTTGCCCATTTGTCCATTGTTTTGAGAAATTCTTTCATATCTGCAAGTCTAAAGTATTCCACCCATCCTCGCACATACTCCTGATATTTCCTTTCTTGTTCTGCATTGCTAATACCTTTGTTTCTGTCGGTAAGTTCTCTAATTTTATTCTTCATCTTAACCTACTGTTACCCATGCACTTTTCTCCTCACAAAATAAAAGCAAATAACTTGCATCGCAATTGTAATGAGCCATGATGCCGGATATGAAATAAACAGAAATGCCAGCGAACGATGAGCCGGGAACAACCAGAACACCCATACAATTCTTGTTCCCACTGTACCAATAACGGATAAGATCATCGGTACTGTTGAACGATCCATACCACGGAGTGCCCCTGGAAAAAGATCCATAATTCCGCACAGGAAATATGTCACGGTGGTATATGCAAAAATTTCTATACCACAACGGATTACTTCCGCCTCTTCTGTATATAATCTCAGAATCTCTGCTCCAAATAAATAAACTCCGCCTCCTAATACAAGCGATACGACAACCGTCAGAATCAGGCAATCAATCAATATTTTATCCATACGTTTCAGTTTTCGCAGTCCATAGTTCTGACTGGTAAAGCTCATACATGCCTGTGTGATCGCATTGACAGAGACATATAAGAATCCAAAAATATTATTTGCTGCTGTATATCCGGCCATAGTCGTTGAGCCAAATGAATTCACCGAAGATTGAAGCAATGCATTTGAAAAATTAATTACAGTACTTTGAATTCCAGCCGGGATTCCAACCTGGCAGATTGGTTTCAGATATTTCTTTTGGATCTTCAAGCGGGAAAATCGTAACTGGTAGCTGCTCTTAGTTCTGTATAAACAACCAATTACCAGTACACAGGAAATAAATTGTGAAGTCACCGTTGCAATCGCAACTCCTGCCACGTCCAGATGAAATACAATAACAAGCAACATATTTAAGCATGCATTGACCACTCCGGAAATAATCAGGAATATCAGCGGCCGTTTCGTATCTCCGACAGCTCTTAATATGGCTGCGCCGTAATTATAAAGCATAAAAAAAGGCATACCCAGGAAATAAATTCTCATATACAACGTTGCCTGATCAATAACATCAGAAGGGGTACCCATAATCTCAAGCGCAAGTCTTGAAAAAAATAATCCCACAAAAATCATAATAATTCCACTGATCAAAGCAAACATCATCGCTGTATGAACGGTCTCGGACATCTCTTCATGCTTTCCCGCCGCATAATATCGGGCAGCTAATACATTTGCACCAAGAGAAATACCAATAAATAAGTTTGTAAAAAGATAAATAAGCGCTGTCGTTGCCCCTACTGCCGCAAGAGACTGGCTTCCACTGAATCTTCCTACGACTACAATATCCACCGCATTGAACATTAACTGCAGCATACCGGATAACATCAACGGCAATGCAAATGATATTAACTTGTCCATGATTGATCCATTACACATATCAATCTCATATTTGTTTTCTCTGCTCATAATTTTCTTCCTTTTTATTATCCTCTATATGAAAATAAACGCCTGTGTTTTTAGCTCAGAAAAGACAGTAAAGCATGCTTTCATTGCTTTACTGTCTCTCATTTTGCAATTCATAATAATTATTGTGACCTTGTAATAAATCTGCAAAAACAATGTCTTTACTTCACAAGATATACAGAGGCATTCGCCACACCAAGCGCCTCTGCCTCTTCATGGCTGTTCACATAGATATCAATGTGATTCTGCTTGATCGCTCCACCACAGTCTTCTGCTGTAAATATATGTCCTCCGATGATAACTTTTGTTCCGTATGGAATGACACTTGGATCAACTGCAATGGTCCTTCCTTCTGCCACACGGCTTCCTGTTGCTGTAATTCCATCTGCTTTATTACAACACTTTTCGCATGCGCAGTAGTATGTAATCTTAAAATTCCCAAGACATGTACCATACATATCTGTCGTTGCATTGACTTCTCCAATGCCTCCATCAACAACTGCCTCATTATCCTCTAATATACGAGTTGCCCACACTGCATTTTCCGTATTGACAGTGCCACTGATAATTCCGGCTTTCGTGTTGGCTGCCTCAATCGTTTTTCCATCGCCAGCATACATGACTACATGGTAAACATGTCCTGCTTTTGCGTAGAAAATCAGATCTCCCGGCTGGGCATCTTCCACAGGAATCTGTGTCCCATACTGACTCTGATCTTGTGCAACTCTTGGAAGTTCATATCCGTATGCCTTATAAATCTGCTGCACAAATCCAGAACAGTCTGCCCCTTCTGTCAGACTGGTTCCTCCCCAGACATATGGATTACCTATAAACTGAGAAGCATATTCCAAAATAGATTCTCGAACTGCTCCATTCGGAGTTCCTTCTTTTGTAGACGTCAGTGTATAGTATAGTGCCTGATTCTCTTCTGGTGATATAATTTCTTCTGCAGTCTGATAGTGATCCTCACCTGTAGTCTCCACCTGCGTGGTTACTTCATCTCCAGTATTCAGATATTGTCTTGCCACAAATCCACGCACATCTGCGGACTCCACATATACCCAGTCAGAATCCGCATCTGCAAGCACATAACAAAGCGCTCCCTGATTCATCGTTCCCACGATTCTGGATTCTGTACCTTTGCCCTCACGTACATTCAGCATCGTCGCATTTACCGTCGCATAATTCTTATCTGCAACAGTTTGATTTACCGTTGCACGCAGATACGTATATGCCTGATTTTCCAGTGGTGAAATTAATGTCTGGGCAATTGCTGCCGTTCCTTCAATTCCAGTATATTCAGTCCCATTCTCTGCTGCAGTTTTCTTTGCTTCTTTTTGATAAACTTCCAAAAGTTTCTGCGCTGCATTGCTGGTATAAACTTCTGATGCTTTCACAAATCCTCTGACATTACCAGACTCTACGTAAAGCCAGCCATTTTCTTCTTCTTTTAAAATGTAAAGAAGACCATTCTTATCAAGTTTACCTATGTAACGGACCTGCTCAGCATTCTGATCTGTTACATTCTCGTTTAGCGTCACATCGTCTTCTGTCTGTTGCTGTTCGGTAATAGGCTCTGCGTGAATTGCTGCTTTTTTATTCTGCTCTGCCTTTTCGTAAATGGCATTTAACTTTTTTGCTTCTTTTTTCGCAGCCTTTTTATCTGCTTTCAAAGACTCATCTGATGTGTCGGCGGTTCCATCTATTCCTTCCGGAATGGATTCTCTGACATACAGATTCTCCTTTGCAAATGCATAAGTTCTCGCAACTGTCCAAAATCTGAAATCATCAATAATCTGTGGAAGTTTTACAATCTGCTGCCTGGAAATTAAATCCTCATTACTTGCTGTTTCTGTATTCTCAGTTTGAACCGCTTCCTCCTGATTAGCTTGCCCATTCTGATCTGTCTCTGTATTTTCTATATTGTCAGCAGGAGTTTCCGGTTCATTTGGCTCACTCGGTTCTGCCGGTGTTTCCGGTATTTCCGGTTCACTCGGTTCTGTCGGTGTTGTCGGTATTTCCGGTTCGCTCGGTTCTGTCGGTGTTGTCGGTATTTCCGGTTCACTCGGTTCTACGGGTGTTCCCAGTTCTGTTACTCGTTCTCCGGTTGTCGGATCTACCTTCTGTCCAGTCGTCACATCTTTCAGAAACTTATCGGTGTCCAGCTTCACCTCATTGCGCTGAATCATTCCAAGTACTACTTCAGATACTTTTACCAAAGTTTCTGAACCATCGACTTTTTTAGCCAGTACATTTTGTACCCCTGCCTGTTGTTCCATCGTACTGTCAGATGTATTATCATCTGCAAGTACTGAAATCGGTGTGCCAAATGTCATGCCAACTGCCAGAATCCCTGCCAATGTCTTTGTCCCTTGTTTTTTTATAATGTTTGTCCTTTTAGCTTTCACAAGTTGTCCCTTCTTAACTATTGAATAATATTCAAGAATGCCTCGGCATTCTTGCTGCGAGGTGGGAGTCATCTCCCAGCTGATATATTATACAGATTCTTTCTTTAACACCTTATGATTTCAATTACTCTTCTTGCTACTCTTTTTGGAACTGCTGTTTTTTGAAGAACTGCTGTCTTTTGAAGAACTGCTGTCACTTTTCTTTGAGCTGTCTGCATCAGATGTTGCTTCACTCTTCGCATCAGATGTTGAACTGCTGCTTGTATCTGTCAGGGCTGAGCCGCTGCTCTTATACTTTTCTACATCTTTTGCCCAGAAATCAACATACTTCTCACCGTTCTGTAATGCAACGCCTTTTGCCTTTGCCATCTCCGAAACTGTCACGAGCTGATAGCCTGCTTCTTCAAGTTTTGGAATCAAAACAAGTGCCGCATCAATAGATTCTGTATGGATATCATGCATCAGAATAACATCTCCATCCTGTACATCATTCATAACCGTATCAATGCTTGACTGCGCATTTCTTGTCTTCCAATCCAGGGTATCAATACTCCATAAAATCATTGGCAGTCCTACAGAAGATCTTACCGTATCATTGATTGCACCATAAGGTGGTCTCATGACGGTTGCCGTGGATCCTGCTGCCTGTTGGATCAGATCGTTCGTTGTACCAATCTGATTTGCGATCTTATCTGCACTGAGCTTTGTAAGCTGCGGATGGTCATAAGAATGGTTTCCTAATTCACAACCAGTTTCTTTCATCTTCTTTACAAAATCTTCTTTTCCCGGAATATTCTTTCCCTGCATAAAAAATGTTGCATGTGCATTATACTTCTCTAACTGAGCCAGAAGCTCTCCGGTTCGTTCTCCCGGTCCGTCATCAAATGTAAGCGCCACCATCGGTTTACTCGCATCAATATTGACATCTCCTTTTGATTTCAATTTACCTTTTTTGGAAAATGTACATTTTACAAGACCTACCTGAACTTCTCCGGTCGCCATAATTCCACTATTGTCAAAATAATAATCATCATCCTCAATGGTCTGCCAGCCAATGACTGCCGCACCATTATCCCCTAGATAATATGTTCCGTCATCCGTTTTCTTCCATCCGGTCTGCATAACACCGTCTTTATTGAAGAAATATGTTGCATTATTGATGGTCTGCTTTCCGGTTACTTTATTACCATCTGCATCAAAATAATAAGTCTTACCTTTGGAAACCACAAAATCATTCATTACATATGTACCATCGTACTTCTTAAACTTGTCTCCATCCCATGTTCCCGTTGGATTTGTCACAACAAATGTACCGCCTTCAACTGTCAGTCTGACTTTATGTTTCCATTCATTCTCCAGCTTTTTCTGGATATCGGAATTCATCTTAATCGTGATCTTGTATTTTCCTTCTGTATCAGTCTTGGCATCTGTGGAAATCTCATAATTCTTTCCAGCTCTCAGTTCATTGATGAAATCTGCAACACTGTAACCCTTTTTCTTATCCAGCCATACTTTGGCAGCTTTTTTCTCGTCCTCTGATGTTGCCGTAGCTGTAAGATTTACCGGATCCTGACTGTTCTGTTGTATTTCAATCTTATCTGCTTTGAGCGTAACTTCAGTCTTAACACCAATCACTCCGGCAAACTTTAATATTCCGGTCAAGACCAGACATGCAAGTACTAAACAGGCTGCCAAAATCAGGATTTGATTCCTCTTCTTTCTCTTTCGGTGGTTTTTAAGGCTTTCATGTCTTTTACTTCTGCTATCATACCCTTTCAAATCATCCGATTTTTTCTCCGAATGGTTTCCATGGATTCTTCTATTCTCATGAGAAATCCAATCATCGTCATAGTCAGAGTACCTCTCCGAATCTTCTGCTTCTATTCCGTAATCTATATAATCATCGTCCTGATCTTCATCTTTGTAATCTTCGTCCAGATCATAGTCTTCATCCTCATCGTAGTCTTCATCCAGATCATAGTCTTCATCCAGATCATAGTCTTCATCAAAGGCATATCTCTGATTTTCATCTATATTAAATTCATCTTCATCTCGAAATTTACTCATAGGTATTCTTTCTCCACTTTTCCTTTTCTTATTCTCAGTTAAGTATAGCTCAGTTCGACATTTTTCTCAACGGGATAGTTATTAGGAATTTCTTAAGGTTTTGTTACAACTTATTACAACTGTTACATTGATTTCCAAATTTCCTGAATATCCATATCTTTTGTAATTTCATTGGCTATATCACTGCTGCTCATATGAAATACTTCCTGTTTTTGTTTATCCACTGTTAAAAATGCAGCAAACATCAATGCACATAAAAAAAGGCGGATTCCAAATGTTCCGCCTTTTGTATCTTCATTGATATCCTCTTGTTGCTTTCCATACAGGTAATGATATGCATTTGCATATCTTGGGTGTACTGCAGGTATCGTCCGTCTATCATTATACAGAGCCCTTGTCTGCTCCAAAAGCTCCTGCCTGCGTCTTTCTGCATCATTCATAGATTCCTCCGCCTTATTCATTATTGAACATTTATCGCTTTCTTAAATCTATGAACTTACTTACGCACCTATACCTGCAAGGAATCTATTTCTGCAATAACTGATTTGTAATATCTTCCCATGTAATTCCTTTTTCCACCATCAGTACCATAGCATGATAAAGGAAATCTGCCATTTCCGTTTTCAATTCTTCCGGATTTGGATTTTTGGAGGCGATCACAATGCCGGTTGCTTCTTCTCCAATCTTCTTCAGGATCTTATCCTGTCCCTGTTCAAAGAGATAATTTGTATAAGACCCCTCCTTTGGATTATTTTTTCTGTCAATAATTGTCTGGTAAACATGTTCGAACACCTGTACCGGACTCTTCTCATTATTATCACTTCCAACAATAGGCTGGAAGAAACAAGTTGGATTTCCTGTGTGACAAGCTGCTCCCACCTGATCGACTTTTGCAAGGAGCGTATCCAGATCGCAATCTATTGTCAGTGACTTCACATACTGAAAATGTCCGCTGGTCTCTCCTTTCAGCCAAAGCTTCTGTCTGCTTCTGCTGTAATAAGTCATGCGCCCGGTCTTAACCGTCTGGTTAAATGCTTCTTCATTCATATACGCCAGCATCAGCACTTCTCCTGTCTGGTAATGCTGTACGATGACCGGAAGAAGCCCCTGTGGATTTTTCTTAAACTGTGAGAACTCCATAATACTTTCAAATGAAGTCATCTGAATATCTTCTTTTTCGCAGAGTTCTTTAAAATCATTAAAATTCATTTCCGGCTGACTGATATATCGTCCAGACAGACCTTTGACTCCTTCGGATTTTAAAATTTTAAATAATTCCAGTTCTTCCATCGTATCAGTCACAATGACACATGGAATGTCTGTAACTGCCACAACAGAGTTCAGATCCAGTCTGTGCATAAAAATCAGTTGGCTGCAATTATCTTCAATCAAATGCTGATGCTTGAACAATCCGTCAAAATCATCTAACGAAACTGCAACCTTCTCTTTTCCGAAACGTTCAGCTGCTTTTGCCATCATCTCAGCACTGTCCGGTTTTGAAAAATTCAAAATTACTCGTTTAGCTCCGGAATACAGGATTCTCTGTACATCTTCCATACGTTTGATGTTGCCTCCTGCTACCATTGGAATACTGATCACATTATGAATCTGTCTGAGCAGATTTAAAGATGCCTCGTGATCATCATCAGAATCTGATAAATCAAAAATCAGAAGTTCATCTGCCCCGCGGTCACTGTAGTGCTTCGCGAGCTCTACCACATTATCTGCCAGTACTTCCCGGTCATTAAACCATTTTATCGCTTTCCCTCCTGCAATATAAATGCATGGGATTAATTTTCTATAACTTATCATAATTAAGTTTTATTCTCTCCTTTTACAGGCTTCCTTTCGTTGTCCACGCCTCATCAATACGTGGTTCTCTCATTGTCGCCATGTCGAGAGCCTTACCAAAGCTCTTGAACAGGGCTTCTGCCATATGGTGATTATTTTCTCCGTCCATAATTTTCAGATGAATATTCATCATTGCACTGTAAGATATGGCATAGAAGAATTCTTTGATCATTTCGGTATCCAGCTCACCGATATTCTCTACCGTAAATTCTGCATCATATTTCAAATACGGACGTCCGGAAAGATCTACTGCACACAGTGCCAGTGTCTCGTCCATCGGAAGAATCATATGCCCGAACCGCTTGATTCCGGCTTTATCTCCTACCGCTTCCAAAATTGCCTGTCCGATTACGATTCCGGTATCTTCTATGGTGTGATGACAATCCACATCCAGATCTCCATTGACCTTTACGGTAAGATTGAACAACCCATGTCTTGCCATTCCGTCCAACATATGATCAAAAAATCCAATTCCAGTATCAATCTGATTGTTCCCGATTCCATCAAGATTCAGTGTTACTTCAATGTCAGTTTCTTTTGTTGTACGTTTCTTTGTTGCTATTCTTGCCATATCTTTCAAGCCTCCTTATTTCTCAAAACGAACTTTAATTGAATTTGCATGTGCAGTTAAGTGTTCAGCTGTAGCAAATGCTTCAATATCCTCGTGGATCGCACGAAGTGCATTTTCAGAATAAGATATTATACTTGATTTCTTAACAAAATCATCTACGGAAAGTGGTGAGAAAAATTTTGCAGTTCCATTTGTCGGAAGAACATGGTTCGGTCCGGCAAAATAATCTCCCAGTGGCTCACTTGCGTACTCTCCGATGAAAATAGCTCCGGCATTGCGGATTTTTGTCATGACATCGAATGGATTCTTTGTCTGGATTTCAAGATGCTCTGATGCAATCTCATTTGCTGTCTCAATGGCCTCATCCATCGTATCTGTAACCAGTATGTATCCATAGTTATCGAGAGATTTCTGAATAATCTCACCACGGGATAATTCTTTTATGAATTTGTCAGTCTCATCAGAAACTTTCTTGGCAAGTTCTTCGCTTGTTGTTACAAGGATTGCTGAGGCGAGTTCATCATGTTCTGCCTGTGACAGAAGGTCTGCTGCCACGAATCTTGGGTTTGCAGTCTCGTCTGCAATAACAAGAATCTCACTTGGTCCGGCAATGGCATCAATACTTACATAACCATAAACTGCTTTCTTTGCAAGTGCCACATAAATATTACCAGGTCCTACGATTTTGTCAACTTTTGGTATGCTCTCAGTTCCATAAGCAAGTGCTCCGATTGCCTGTGCTCCGCCGACTTTATAGATTGCATCTGCTCCGGCCTCTTTTGCTGCCACCAGTGTAGTCGGTGTTACCTTTCCGTCTTTTCCCGGAGGTGTCACCATAATAATCTCATCAACTCCAGCTACCTTTGCCGGTACAATGTTCATCAATACAGAAGATGGATACGCTGCCTTTCCACCTGGTACATACACACCTACTCTGTGAAGTGCTGTCACTTTCTGTCCAAGGATCGTTCCGTCCGGTTTGCTGTCAAACCAGCTTGTCTGACGCTGTTTTTCATGATAAGTACGTATATTTGCAAGTGATTTACGGATAATCTCAACAAGCTTTGGATCTACCAATGCATAAGCCTCTTCAATCTCAGCATCTGTAACTTTGATGTTTCCTGCATTTAAGTCTGCCTGATCAAATTTTTTTGTGTACTCAAACAGAGCCTGATCTCCGTTTGCCTTTACATTTGCGAGAATTTCTGTCACTCCCTGCTCGTACTGTCCATAATTGTTCGGGCTTCTCTTTAACAGATCTTCTAAAAGATTTTTTCTGCTGTTTTCATCTAACTTCTGTATTCTCATTGCCGTTCTTCCTCCTATACACAAGGCTCCTGTTATCATCTTACATATCTTTTCGCTTTTTCTGTCCAGAAACCATTTATTATTTTAAATCTGTGTGCGAAGCTTCATCAACAGATTCTTGATCCGCTCGCTTTCCATACGCATGCTGACTGGATTCACAATCATTCTTGCGGAAAGAGGACATACTTCCTCCAGAACTTCCAGTCCATTTTCACGAAGTGTGGAACCGGTCTCCACAATATCGACAATGACCTCAGAAAGTCCAACGATTGGTGCCAGTTCAATGGAACCGTTCAGTTTAATGATCTCCACAGTCTGATGCTTTTTATTATAAAAATAATCTTTTGCAATATTCGGATATTTTGTTGCCACACGAATCAACTCATGATGCTGTAAAAGTGGCGCTGCATCCTTATATCCGCAGACACACATTTTACATTTTCCATAGCCAAGATCCAGAACCTCGTGGACTTTACGCCCTTCCTCCAAAATGGTGTCCTTTCCTACAACTCCAATATCAGCTGCACCATACTCTACATAGGTCGGTACATCTGGTCCCTTTGCCAGAAAGAAACGAAGCTTCAATTCTTCATTGGTAAAAATCAGCTTTCTGGAATTCTTGTCCTTCATCTCTTCGCAAGTAATACCAATCTTTTCAAATAGTTCCAGTGTCTGATTGGCAAGACGCCCTTTTCCAAGGGCAAATGTCAGATATCTCATATAAAAACTCCTATCGTCAAATTCAAAACCCATTTTCAGGGGTTTTCGAATCCGAGTCTGCCAAAGCAGACATTTTATTTGTTGTTATTTACTTCCTTTTGTTCTCCGGTCACCAGATTTACCATGGTAATCTCGCCACTTTTCTTAATATATACAAGACTTCCGGCATAATATTCCTTGCCGAACCGGATATAGTCTTCCAATCCTTTCTCCGGTGATTTCTTAATCAGTTCTGTATTCTTTGCTTTCGCCCGGAAATCTTTTGCAAGCCGGATCGCATCTCTTGCACGGCTTTCATCATAAAGAATAATTGCATTCTTTCTTGTATAAACAATGCGGATTTTTTGGCGGATCAGAGCATTCATCAACTCATCAATGACAATGGCAAAGCCGATAGATGCTGATGTCTTCCCAAACTTCTCCAGCAAATGATCATAACGGCCGCCTTTGACTATCGCATCTCCGGTTCCAAATGTATAACCACGGAAGATGATTCCCGTATAATATCCATAATTTCCTGTCATACTCAGATCAAAAGTCACAAACTTCTCGACTCCGTAAAGTGCAAGGATATCATAAATCTTCTCCAGTCGCTTCACAGCCATGATTCCACTGGAATTAGGTGCAATGTTCTTTGCTTTTGCAAGAACTTCCACGCCTCCGACCAGATTTCCAAGAGCTGCAAATGCCTCTTTTGAGCTTCTCTTTACCATAATGCTGTCCAGATATTCCTCAACTCCGAAGTAATTGCGGTTGTTGATCAGTTCAACGACCCGTTCCCGTGCTTCTTCGTCCAATGCTGCGTCTTCAATAAGACTTTGGAAAAAGCCAAGATGTCCAACGCTTAATTGAAATTCCTTAAGTCCGATTGCCTGCATAGATTCAATGACCATAGCAAGCATCTCTGCATCTGCCTCCACGGAATCATCCCCGATCAGCTCAGCTCCCATCTGTGTCACTTCTCTTAATCGTCCCTGATTGTTAGAATGGTTAATAAATGTATTACCTGTGTAACAAAGCCGTATCGGCAGATCTTCCTCTCCAAATAATGTAGCAGCCACACGTGCGATGGACGGTGTGATATCTGGTCGTAAAACCAGCGTGTTGCCTTCTTTATCAAAAAATTTGTACAGATCTTTGGACGGTATTGTTCCGATTTCCTTCCGGAACACATCAAAATATTCAAAGGTCGGAGTCTGAATATCATGATATCCAAATAAATGCAGTGTTTTTTTCAGTCGATTTTCCAGTGCCAGCTTCTTTCCGCACTCAACATTATAAATATCCCGGACTCCCTCCGGCGTATGAAGTAGTTTTTCCATAGATCATTCCTCCCGCACTTTAGCGTGCTACCATATTAAAACCTTATTGCATTATACGCATTTCCAGGCACTTTGTCAAGCTTCCTCACGGAGTTCCAAATCCAGATTTATGAAGTCCAGATAAGGAATATAATACCCGTTTTTGGGTTTCATAAAAAATCGTGGATCTAATTCCTCGTAGCGGATACTTTTACGTCCGCCATCACATGCTCTGTTCCAGAAACGAATCATTTCTTCAAATCGCATATAATAAAGTTCGTTCCGTTCAGAATAATAAATCAGGATAAACGCAATTCCATCTTGATGCTCGAACTGAGTCATAAATGTAATCTGATGCTCATGGATATTATGTAATGGGAATGTATCAGCTACACATTCTTTTGCATCAAAGCACACTGGAATTCCCTGGACTGCTCCAATGTAATCTACCGTACTTCGTTTTTCAAAATACGCCAGTGTGATCTGTTTGTGATCTGCGTCCATGCGCACCGGTGTAATGGGGGTCGGTATCTTCTGAATCAGGGCAAGTCCCTTTTCCAGATAATGGTCGTTGGTCCAATTGACCATCTCTTCTAATGTAGAACCTCTAAGGCCTCTTGAGTTCCATGTTCCCATGCTGTCTCCTTAATAAGTTGATAAAATTTGCCCGGAACACGCGCCTGAAATACATTTTCCGAAAGATTCTCCAAAGGTTTTGGCATCTGCGGAAAATGTAGCTCATAAGAATGTAGCATTTGTGCCTTTACACCGTATGTCTCATACTGGTGGTTCCAGGATATATTTCCATATTTGTAGTCCCCCATTAACGGGTGTCCGATACTTGCCAGATGTGCACGGATCTGGTGCGTCCGACCGGTGATCAGATGAACCTTTAACAGCGTAAGCTCTTTTTGATAAGCCACTGGCTCATATTCTGTCTCAATGGCTGCTGCCCCTTCCGACATTTTCCGGCTAATCATAACTTTATTCGTTTTCTCATCTTTTTTCAGATATCCACGAATATGTGAAGTTTCTTTAATACAGCCTTTGACCAGACAGAGGTAATATTTTGCAAGGGTTCTTTCTTTAAAAGCTTCCCCCATAATCTGAAGCCCGGCCAGGCTTTTCCCTGCCACGACCATACCGCTTGTGTTTCGGTCCAGCCGGTTGCAGATTCCAGGGTGAAATGTCAGAAGTTCTTCTTTTGTAACAGAACCATTTGACAGAAGATATCCAATCACATATTCCACCAGTGACACATCTTCTTTCTTCGCTTTCTGAGATAACATGCCTGCCGGTTTATTTATAAGCAGAATATTATCGTCTTCATAAATAATCTCCAGATCCTTTTTTACCGGATAAGACTCACTTGCTGCTGCATTTCCTGTAAATTTATCGATTGTCTCCTCTGCAAGAAAAAACTTTATCGAATCTCCGGTATTAAGTTTCTCCTGCCCTGCTGCCTTTTTCCCATTTAATGTAATATTCTTCTTTCTGAGCATTTTATAAATGAAACTTCCAGGCGCCTGGGGAAGATATTTTTTCAAATATTTGTCCAGCCTCTGACCGGACTCATTTTCTTTGATAATCGTCTCTCTCATAATCTACATACAAGTGGACAAAATCAGTTTCCGGACTGCACGGTCTTCCCGTCCGTTTTCTGTATGTCCCACCTCAACAATATTATTCATGCCCTCCACGCGGCTTAAAAATGCTTTGTAATCGTGGAATATCTTGACCGTCATTTTTTCGTGATGATTTGCATTGAGCATGTCCTTCAAATATCTGGCACATGTTACCTCGTCCGTCTTTGTATTCGACGCATAACCGATGACTGTATGCCCGGAAATCACAATAGCGTCAACCGGCATCACTTTCTCCGGACTTGTAATGACAAGATCATAAACTCTTTTTAAAAGTGACGCTTTCGCCTCGATTTCCTGATAAATATCTTTTTCTATACTCTGATGTGGTGCAATGGTAATAAATTCGACCAGCATCTTTGATGCCGGAAGACACCCGACGACTGCAACTACCGTGAGCAGATTCAGCTTGGTCTTCGTCTGCACATAACCAAGCACGACAAGTGCTATGACAACTGCAAACTCCGCAATCGTTCCGATCAGGTATTTTTCTTTTCTCCATTTAATATAACCAGGCTGTCCCTTTTCTTTTTTCTTCATGCGAACCTCCTATTCTGCAATTTTCTCCATCACTGCCACGATCACACTGTCCGGCACAATTTTTGATGCCACCCAGGCAGCTTTCATGGATAGACCATACACGGAAGTCTTTTTGCCTCTCGCGCTGTCGATCAGAGCTTTTCTGACCACGTCTTTCGCATCGGCACGAAATTTCTTTTTCACACTTGCGACTTCTTTTCCGGTATGGTCAAAGAATTCTGTATCCACCGGTCCCGGACACACGGCAGTCACATAAATACCGCTTCCTTTGAGTTCTCTGCCAAGTGCCATGGACAGGCTGTAAACGTAAGATTTTGTCGCTGCATACACTGCAAATCCAGGCTGTGGTCCAAATGCTGCAGCTGATGAAAGGTTCACAATTCTGCTGCCACAATGCATATATGGAAGACAAAGTGCTGTCATTCTTGTCAGTGACCGGCAGTTGAGATCTACCATGCCGGTTTCTTCCTTCCAGCCATACTCGCAGAATGTTCCAATCTTTCCATAACCCGCCGCATTTACGAGCATCCGTACATTGGCGTGGGATTTTCCCAGTGCTATTCCCAGTTTTTTATAAATATAATTCTGGTTCAGATCTCCGTCAAAAATACGCACCGGAACTTTTAATTCCATCTCCAGTTCGTTCAGACGTTCTGCCCGTCTTGCGACGACCCAGATTTCATCCAGATTCTGATAAAGCTTTGGAATCTGCCTTGCAAATTCTCTTCCAAGTCCGGAAGATGCCCCTGTAATCAATGCTATCTTCATCATACTCCTATCACCTCTTGCAGTGTTTACAATTATCACTTTCGCTGTTATTATCTGCTCTTTCGGCGTTTATTGTTTCCGCCTCTGTTATTTTTTACATTTTTTGAATTCTTGCAGTTCTGCTTTCTTTTTACTCCAGACATGTCTGACTTGATTTTCCTTGGCTTGATCAAGCATTTCTGGTCAAATCCCACCAGATCCATGCGCCCGGATTTTCTAAGCGCCTCCATGACCAGATCATAATTCTTCGGATCCCGGTACTGGATCAATGCTCTCTGCATTGCTTTTTCATGCGGGTTCTTCGGTACATAAACTGGTTTCATATTTCTTGGGTCTACGCCTGTGTAGTACATACAGGTAGATATAGTGGACGGTGTCGGATAGAAGTCCTGTACTTGCTCCGGCATATATCCAAGATCCCGTAAATGTTCTGCAAGCTCGACTGCTTCCTTTAACGTTGACCCCGGGTGAGAAGACATTAGATACGGCACAAGATATTGATCCATACCAAGACGCTCGTTCATTTTTTTATACCGTTTTACAAACCCCTTATAGACAGAATTCTCCGGTTTTCCCATTTTCTCCAGGACTGCGTCTGATACATGCTCCGGTGCAACCTTAAGCTGCCCGCTTATATGATACTGGCACAGTTCCTTTAAAAATGTGTCATCCTTATCTGCCATAACGTAGTCGAACCGGATTCCGGAACGGATAAAAACTTTCTTGACTCCAGGTATTTTACGCAATTTTCTAAGAAGTGCCACGTAATCCCGGTGATCGACCTTCATATTTTTACACGGTTTCGGGAACAGACACTGCTTTTCCTTGCAGACGCCGTATTTTAACTGCTTTTCACAGGACGGTGCACGGAAGTTTGCCGTTGGGCCTCCAACGTCATGAATATATCCTTTAAAATCCTTGTCCTTCACCATTTCATTCGCTTCTTTTAATAAGGACTCATGACTTCTCGTCTGCACAATCCTTCCCTGATGAAAGGTCAGGGCACAGAAGCTGCACCCTCCAAAACAGCCACGGTTACTGATCAGACTGAACTTGATTTCTTTGATTGCCGGAACCCCTCCGTCTTTTTCATAACTCGGATGGTAAGTCCTCATATACGGAAGGCCGTACACCAGATCCATCTCGTCCTGAGAAAGCGGTTTTGCAGGTGGATTCTGTACAACATAAAGATGATCGCTGTAAGGCTCTACGAGACATTTCCCCGAAAACGGATCTGTATTACAATACTGCACATAAAAACTTCTTGCATAATTGAGCTTGTCCTCTTTCAATTGCTCATAGGATGGAAGAATTGTCGGTTCATAGACACTGTCCAGACTCTTGACCTTACACACAGTTCCCGGAATGTAAGTAATGTCTTGAATACTAAGTCCACTATCTAACGCCTCTGCAATCTCAATGATCGAATGCTCACCCATTCCATATGAAATAATATCCGCCCCGGAATCCAATAGCACGGAGCGTTTTAATTTATTGGACCAATAATCATAATGTGCCAGTCTTCGAAGACTCGCCTCGATTCCTCCGAGAATGATTGGTGTCTTTTTATAAACCTGGCGGATCAGGTTGCCATAGACTGTCACCGCATAATCCGGACGTTTTCCCATAACACCGCCTGGAGTATAGGCATCTGTACTTCTACGCCTTTTTGATACAGAGTAATGATTTACCATAGAATCCATATTACCTGCCGATACAAGAAAAGCAAGTCTTGGCTCGCCAAGAACGGTGATGCTGTTCTTATCTTTCCAATCCGGCTGTGCGATGATTCCGACCTTGTATCCATAATCTTCCAGAAGCCTTGTAATAACTGCCGGTCCAAATGATGGATGGTCTACATAAGCGTCCCCTGAAATGTACACAAAGTCCAACTGTTCCCAGCCCCGTTCTTCCATATCCTTTTTACATATTGGTAAAAATCCCTGTGACATCTATAATACCTCACTTGTAGCGTTCAAAATAATAAATTCTTTAATTCTTCTTCGGTCAGCATGCGGTATTCGCCCTCTGCCAGATTATCATCCAGAATCAAGCTGCCCATTCGTTCCCGTTTCAGATAAACAACCTCTTTTCCCACTGCCTGGAACATGCGTTTTACTTGATGAAACTTTCCTTCCTGGATGGTCAGACGTATTTCGGATAAATCATCACTTTTTATAATGTCGAGTTTTCCCGGCATCGTGATCTCCGGTTCATCTTCTGTGCCAATATTTACACCTTCTGCAAATTTTTCCGCATCGTCTTTTGTAACGTTCCCCTGCACTTTTGCAAAATAGCATTTATCCACATGATGTTTCGGAGAAAGTAACCGGTGTGCCAGATTTCCATCATTTGTAATTAAAAGAAGTCCCACCGTATCCTTATCCAGACGACCCACCGGGAACAGATCTTTCCGCTTCTGCCCCTTGATCAGATCGATCACGGTCTTCTCGCGTTTATCTTCTGTTGCAGACACCACCCCCGACGGTTTATTCAACATATAGTATACATAAGAGGCATATCCGATTCGTTCACCGTCCAGTGTAACATTTGCTTTTGTCTCGTCCACTTTAAGTTCCGGGCGCTTTTCAATCTCGCCATCTACCTCTACTTTGCCTTTTCGAATATACTGCTTCACTTCCTGCCTGGTTCCTACGCCCATCTCAGACAGGAACTTGTCTAACCGGATCATGAATTCAACCTCCATCCCGGCAGATATTTATTCTTCAAAGTTCCATTAGCAAGCTTTCCCCATCCCAGTGGATAACCATCCACGCAGACCAGATACCAGCCTTTTGCTTTCGTCTCTACCAAATCATCAACATCCAGTGTTTCCCCTTTCAGATAACGGCTCACACGATCGTCTTCTAGTGGCAGATCAACAATCTTCTCATAATCATCTTTTTTGAGGGTCATGGCAAAGGCCTGGCTTGGCTCAAACCGTTTTTTCTTAAGTTCTCCAAGTAAAAGTCCGGTACGCAGGAACCGAAGTCCCTTAAGATCAGGAAGTCCTGCCGGCATTACATAGACACGCTCGCCGTGGATATCCAGAAGATCCGTACGGATTTCTTTCTTTACATCATTTAAAAATTCTTCCAGTTCCTCTGGTAATTTCTTCTTTCCTTTTCCACCGGTCAGTTCACCTTTCACACGGTCACACGGTTCGCCCTTTTGTACAAGTGCCAGATAATGTCCTTCCCCTTTCATTTTATGTGGGAATATGCGGACAGTATCCGCAAGCGACGGATCCCGTGATTCTGTCACTTCCGGCATCCCCTGAACAAAGCCTTCATATGGCGCAATCTTCAAGATTCTAAATTCCGGATAGGTCTTAAGTAAATGTTCGATGACCTGCTCATTTTCTTTCGGATCAAAAGTACAGGTGGAGTACAGCATCATTCCGCCTTGCTTTAACATACGAGCAGCCTGCAAGATAATGCTCTTCTGAATATTACAGAAAAAGTCCGGCCCATGCTCCTCCCATGCAGATACCATTTTTTTATCTTTTCGGAACATTCCTTCTCCGGAACACGGTGCGTCAATCAGAATCTTATCAAAATACTCTGTAAAATAGCTTTCCATTTTTCCAGGCTCTTCACTTAAAACAAGAACATTGCCAATACCGAACACCTCAATATTTTTCAGAAGTCCCTTGGCTCTGGAATTACTAATATCATTGGCCGCAAGTACTCCTTCCCCCTGAAGCTTTGCTCCAAGCTCCGTAGCCTTTCCTCCCGGTGCCGCACATACATCTAGCACCTTGTCTCCCGGTTCCACCGGAAGCCGGTTTGCCGGTGTCATGGCACTTGGCTCCTGCAGATAATAAAGCCCTGCAAAATAATATGGATGTTTAGACGGAGTTACATGCTCCCCGTCATAATAGAATCCATTCTCAATCCAGGGAATCGGCTCGATTTCAAACGGACAGATCTTTTTAAACTCTTCTACGGAAATTTTATTCGTATTTACACGAAGCCCATAATAACGCGGCTCTTCATAACATGCAATATAATCGTCAAAATCTTCTTTCAGAAGATCTCGCATCTTTTTTTCAAAATTCTCTGGCAATTTCATTGATTTTTCTCCTCCAGCGCATAAACATACATAATATAGTATATCATATCTGGGTGTATAACTCTAGAAATATGAATAGATTAATTTTTTATTTTCTAAAAACAAAAGCACTTCATACGGATTAACGCTGATTTCTTTCCCATTTTCATAAAAATAAATTCCAAAATGTAAATGTACGGGAAACTGTCCCACCGTTCCTTCTGCTCCATAACCGCTGTCTCCCATGTACCCAAGCAATTCTCCTGCTCTTACATAATCTCCTATTTTCAGATTTGTATAAGAGTCCAGGTGTGCGTAGTAGTAATATGTACTACTATCGCTTATGATACCAATCCGCCAACCCCCTTTTTCAAGCCAGCCCTTATTTTTCACCGTTCCGTCACTGACGCTCACCACCGGATACAGCCCCCGTTTATTTTCAGCCGCCATAATATCTGTTCCTTCATGCACCCGCTTTCCGCCATAATTACGTTCCATATGCCAGGTGTCCACAAAACTTACTTTCAATGATTTATCCAAATCAGACTCTGGAATCGGGAAATACAAGGCCTCTTTTTCCACATTTTGCATCGCCTGTCTGCATGTTAAAGACAGGTATTTATTCTGACGCAGTTCTTCCGAAAAAAAATTATCTCGAAATTGCTGCGCAGCCAACGTCAGCATTCGATCTGTCATGTGTTTTCCGGACGTATATGAAATTGATATTCCAACAGCATCCAGTAGCGCTATCACAAGCAGAATTGCAAACAGCCTCAAGCTTACCTGCCAGGTATACACTTGTTTATTTCTAAGATTCCTGTTTTTCTTCATTTCAGTTTTATTCTCATTTTCCACACATTTTTCTTCTACTATATGACTATATCAAATGTAAAATAACTCCCACCTCTGCAGATGGTAAAAATAAAAAATAGAACATACAGATTCTTTCTCTATATGTTCTACTTTTATATTTTCTTATTTTTCAAACTGCCATGATGTCTGTAGATTTTTTATACTACACACCACATTATCCTATTTTAATTTTGCAAGAATTCCTTTTAAGTATTCCCATGTTCTCTGTGTAGAGGCAATATCCAGCTTCTCATTAAAGGAATGAATATCCAAAAGATCCGGTCCCATAGATACACAATCCAAATCTGGTTTCTTTCCAAGGAAAAGTCCACACTCCAGTCCGGCGTGAATGGTAGATACAACCGGTTCTTTTCCATACTGCTCTACGAATGTCTCTACCATTACTTTGCGAAGTTCGGAATCTACTTTGTACTCCCATGCAGGATATCCACCCTGCACCTTTCCGCTAGCTCCGACAACCTGTGCACAAGTATCCAGGATTTCTTTCATATCTGCTTTCTTACTCTCCATAGAACTTCTTACAAGACTTTCAAGCTTTACAGTGTCCTTAGTCGTCTCTACAATACCAAGATTCAGGGAAGTTTCAACCAGTCCTTCCAGTTCACGGTCATAGCACTGTACTCCGTTCGGGCAGATGATAAAATATGTGATTACACGTTTTGTACTCTCCGCGTTCATAACTGCCACACCAGATACACTTTCTTCTTCTACATCCACAGTAAGTCCCGGTTCTTTTCCAAGAAACTCCTTGTCCCATGTTGCTTTTAACTCTGCAACAGAAGCTTTTACTTTATCAGCATCTTCTTTCGCCACAAGAATCTCTGCCTTACACTCACTTGAAATGACATTGTTCTTTGTTCCTCCTGCAATGCTGATCAGGCGGATGTCAGTCTCCAAAGATACGTGATTCAGAAGTCTTCCCATCATTTTATGTCCATTTCCACGCTGTTTGTGAATCTCTGCTCCGGAATGTCCTCCAAGAAGTCCGTGGATACGGATACTGATTTTCTCTCCTTCTGCGTTCTCGCGTGTGACTGGAATCTCAGTATTATATCCGAATCCGCCTGCACAGCCAACTGTCAGGATCCCCTCTTCTTCAGAGTCAATATTAATAAGCTTCTTTCCTTTAAGTACGGACAAGTCAATATTCTCTGCTCCACCCATTCCAATCTCTTCATCTACCGTAAACACAGCCTCAATTGGTGGATGCGGAATATCCTTGCTGTCCAAAATCGCCAGTGCCATAGCAACTGCAATACCGTCATCACCGCCAAGTGTAGTGTCTTTTGCTTTTACATATCCGTCTTCTACATACAGTTCAAGCGGATCTTTCTTAAAATCATGATTTGATTCCGGACGTTTCTCACATACCATATCCATATGTCCCTGAATAATGACCGGTTCACTGTTCTCATATCCCACTGTTCCCGGTTTGGAAATGATAATGTTATTTGTCTCATCTTGGATGCATGCAAGTCCTCTTTCTTTTGCAAATGCTACGCAGTAATCACTGATTCGCTTTGTATCGAATGTACCATGAGGTACCTGGCAGATTTCCTCGAAAAATCGAAATACTTCTTTTGGTTCTAAGTTTTCTAATACCATGTTTATAACCCTCTTTTTGAAATAATTTTTGTGGTCACCCCATATCTGTGCAACCACGAATTTCTTTCTCTATTATGTATCATTTGTCATAAAAAATCAAATATTTCCATATGGTTAATTAAGTTTTAAGATTTTGCTCAGCAGGAGGCCTGTTCCATGAAAAATCATTTTTTTCAGTTTTTTCTGATCCTATGCTTTTTTGTGATGCTTTCATTTCCTTCTGAAGTATTTGAAGGCGCAAAATCCGGACTTCTACTTTGGTTCCTTACTGTTTTGCCAACGCTTTTCCCATTTCTTCTCATTTCGCGCCTGCTTCTTGACTCCTGTGCCTGTTCACTTTTAAACAAACTCCTTGCTCCTGTGATAAGCCGTCTGTTGGGCATTTCCGCCCAAGGTTCCTTCGCTTTTATTGTAGGATTCCTGTGTGGTTATCCTATGGGGGCAAAGATTACCGCCGATCTCTTTCATGCAAGGCAGATTTCAAAAGCAGAAGCTTCTTATCTACTGTCATTTTGCAATAATACAAGCCCTGCATTCCTCATCCATTATATTGTTCTCGGATATTTTCAGAACCCCAGACTCATTTTCCCATCTGTGCTGATCTTATACGGAACGCCTATTCTATTAACATTTTTCTTTCGCATAAAAAAACATTTCGCATCATCGAACACTACAGACATTACATCTCCATTTACTATTTCAAAAATTCCTTCATGTTCTCTCGATTTCTGTCTTATGGATAGTTCTGAGGCTATCGTTAAAATCGGCGGATATATTATCCTTTTTTCCGTCATTTTAAATTTACTCCAAAAGCTCCCGATTTCACACCCGTTTTATCAGTTATTTCTTCTGCCATCTTTAGAACTAACTAACGGCTGCGCTCTCTTAAACAAAACAATAACCGCCCAGACCATCCCTCTGTCTTTTCCTATCTATTATAGCCTCTGTATGGGACACACTGCTTTCGGCGGCTGGTGTGCACTTTTTCAGACAGGCAGCATGATAAATGGAAGCGGACTTTCTCTCAACTCCTATGCAAGAAAAAAACTGGTCACCGCTCTGGTGACCAGTCTGTTTGCTTATCTTTATATACGTTCAACCTAAAAACTGTGTTTGCACTCACATCAGTAGCAATTCCCGACTCTTAATTGAGAATCTGTAAACAAATCTTCGTACAGGATAAAGAATCTACTCTTCACTGTCCAGGTCAAAATCCGGGAATGCATCCTCTGCTGGTTCTTCTTCCTGCTCATATCCCTGATCTTCATTCTGTGCTGCTGCCGGCTGATCCGGAATATCCAGCTCCGCACGGTTATTACGAACCATGTCATAGCACTCCTGAAGAGAATTCACAAGACTATCATACTTGGTTGTATAACTGTCCAGTGTATGTCCGATGATTCCTTCTGCATTCGCCATCAGATTATCTGCATAACGCATAGCTCCGATACGGATTTCATTCGCATCGCTTGTTGCATTATCAAGAATCTCTTGTGCCTGCTCTGTGGCAGCAGTTACAATCTCATTCGCCTGTGCGTATGCCTGCTGCATAATTTCATGCTCGCTCACCAGTTCATTCGTATGAATCTGTGCTTCCTCCAGCATGCTGTCCGCTTTTGCCTGTGCATCAGCAAGGATTGCATCTTTATTTGCAATGATCTTCTGATAACGCTTGATTTCATCTGGTGTCTTCATACGAAGCTCACGAAGGAGCTCGTCCATCTGATCTTTATTTACAATAATTTTTGATGTAGACAGTGGCTGAAACTTACAACTGTCAATATATTCCTCGATTTCTTCAATGATCTGCTCAATACGGCTGCTCATTATCTACACTCTCCTTTTTGATTCATTTTCTCCCTTATTCTTTCTCGCACAACATCGGGAACAAACTTTGAAATATCTCCATGATAGAAAGCTACTTCTTTTACTATGGTAGAGCTCAGATAAGAATACTCCAGGCTTGTCGTTAAAAAAACTGTCTCAACACTTGGCTCCAGTTTATGGTTCGTCTGAGCCATCTGAAGCTCATATTCAAAATCTGTGATTGCCCTGAGTCCTCGAACTATCATACAGGCATCCATCTTTTTGGCAAATTCTACCAGCAGCCCATCAAATGGGACTACGATTACATTTGTCATATCCCGTGTTACCTCATTTAACATTTTAACACGTTCCTCTACGGAAAACAACGGGGTTTTTGCATTATTATTCAATACTCCGATGACCAGCTCGTCCACAAGCGGTGCGGATCTTCTGATAATATCCAAATGTCCATATGTAACCGGATCAAAACTTCCGGGATAAATTGCTCTCTTCATAACTGCTCCTTATTCTTTCTCCAGGAAAATATGTTTATTTGTCTTATACATCTTTTCTTTTATTATGGAATAGCCCAGTTCTTCTGCATAAGACAGATCTGTCTTCTTCGATGCTTCCACGATAATAATTCCGTCATCCGCCAGCAAAGTCGTATCAGTGAGAAATTCCAGCACTTGCTTTTCCCATTCGTGATTATACGGTGGATCCATAAATATATATTCAAACTTCCACTCACCATTCAGCCTCGAAAGCGCCGCAAATACGTCCATCTGCATCGTCTTTGCCCGGTCTTTTAATTTTGTAGATTCCAGATTCTCCTGTATGCACTTCATAGCTTTTGGGTTCTTCTCTACGAATACCGCATTTGCCGCCCCGCGGCTCAGCGCCTCAATCCCAATCCCGCCGCTTCCGGAAAAGAGATCCAGGAAATTACTATCATAGAGTTCTGCCGAAATCATATTAAACAATGTTTCTTTTATCCGGTCTGTTGTAGGTCTTGTATCCATTCCATCCAGTGTCTTAAGCTGCAGACGTCTGGCTGTTCCTGCAATTACTCTCATATCACATTCCTCTTTATCTTTATCAGTTCTTTTTTATACTATTTCATCTATTTTTATCTATATTTTTCGTAAATTTTTCTTAGTTTCTCGTTCATTATAAATTTGTCCCATGGAAATGTCAATCCGATTCCCCGATGTACTGTATTCTATGCAAAATTCTGACACTGACTCCATGAAATTAGGGATATAACTTTTTCTTGTCATATCCCCATTTCATCTTTGTTCTGTTACCGTTAAATATTATTTACCGGCCATCTGTTTTTCCTGCTGTTCAATCATCTTTTTTACCATATAACCACCAACTGATCCATTCTGTCTGGAAGTCAGATCACCATTGTAACCGTCTGTTAATGGTACTCCAAGTTCTGTTGCTACCTCATACTTGAATTTGTCCAGTGCTCCTTTTGCCTCTGGAACTGCTGCTTTGTTAGATGAACGATTTGCCATTTTATACTCCTCCTTTTGTAACTTTGTTTTTGTTACGTTGTTAGTATATGGAGGATTTAAATTATTACACTAGAAGTTCCTTCATAATCTGGAATTTGCTGGACATATTCAGGATTATTTTTTAAGAGCCATTCTGCGGCTTCGTTCGCTTTCTGCAAAATTGCCGCGTCCTGATAAATGTCTCCCAGTCCAAAATCCATAAGTCCGCTTTGACGGATTCCAAACAAATCTCCCGGACCGCGAAGTTTTAAATCTTCGCTTGCGATTTTAAATCCATCGTTCGTTTTATTTAAAATTTCCAGACGTTTTTTTGTTTCTTTTGCCTTTGAGCCGGTCATAAAAATACAATAAGACTGATATTTTCCTCGTCCAACACGACCGCGGAGCTGATGAAGCTGCGCCAGTCCGAAACGCTCTGCATTTTCAATCATCATAACGGTTGCGTTAGGCACATCAATTCCAACCTCAATCACTGTCGTTGACACAAGGATCTGAATTTCATTACGTCCAAAACGCTCCATAATCTCGTCTTTTGCTGCCTGCTTCATTTTCCCATGAAGATGATCAACTACAATCTGAGTCCCCATTTCTTCTTGCAGCATTCTGGAATAATCTGTCACATTTTCCGCCTCCATAGCTTCACTTTCTTCTACCATCGGGCAGATAATGTAACACTGTCTTCCTTCTGCAATCTGCTTTTTCATAAATGTGTAGGCCGTCTGCCGGTAACTGGTGTCTACCACACAATTCTTAATAGGCAGACGGTTCGCCGGAAGTTCATCTATCACAGAAATATCAAGATCTCCGTATAAAATGATTGCAAGAGTTCTCGGGATCGGTGTCGCACTCATAACAAGAACATGTGGAACACCGCCTTTTTTTGCAAATGACTCTCTTTGTTTTACCCCAAATCTATGCTGTTCATCTGTCACTACAAGTGCCAGATTATCATAATAAACTGCGTCCTGAATAAGTGCATGCGTCCCCACGATGATCTTCGCAAGTCCACACTCGATCCGGTCGTAAGCTCTGCGTTTTTCTTTTGCCGTCATCGAACCTGTCAAAAGCACTACTTTTATCGGAATATTATATGCTTCAAAAAGACTGGTAATCGATTCATAATGTTGTCTTGCCAGCACCTCTGTCGGTGCCATCATTGCCGCCTGATAGCCTTTTAATGCGGTATTCAGAAGCGCTAATACTGCAACGATCGTTTTACCTGACCCTACATCTCCCTGCACAAGTCTTGACATGGCATGCTCAGATGCCATGTCCTGCTGGATTTCTCTCCATACGTTCTGCTGCGCCCCGGTCAGTTCAAATGGTAACGCTTTTTGAAACTCCTCTGTCCGTAAATCCAATGGAATCACATATTCATTATCCATGCGGCTATTGCTGTCTTTTAGTTTCCGGATTGCAAGTATAAACTGTAAAAACTCTTCAAATACAAGCCGTTCTCTTGCATGATAAAAGACTTCTTTATCTTCCGGAAAATGAATACCACGAATAGCATAATTATATTCTGCCAACTGATAATGCAGACGGATTTCTTCAGGCAAATGCTCTTTTGTAAGATCAAGGCTTTCTACGACCTGCTTAACAGCTTTTGAAATCGCATTGTTCGTCAGGCCTGCTGTCAGATTATAAATCGGTTGTAGTGTATGCAGTTTTTCTTCATATTTTTCACTTGGATAAAAGATTTCCGGATGTTCCAGTACAAGTCCGTCCCGCCGATTCACAGCCCGGCCGCGCAAGGTAATCTGACCACCACCTGCCAGCGTATTTTTAAGAAACGGCATACGAAACCAGACTGCTTTGATCGTCCCCGTCAGATCTTTTACGTGAATGGTCGTCACCTGCAAGTTCCGACTTCCACCCACCTGCACACGCCCGAAAATCATTCCTGTTACAGTAACAGTTCGACCGTCCTCTACCTCTGCGATAGGGACGGCCTCCTCATACACGTCGTAATTTCTCGGATAATACCTGAGAAGGTCACCAACTGTATAAATTCCCAGTTTTGCAAACAGCTTCTCCGTCTTCTCCCCGACGCCTTTTATTTCATGAATCTTACTCTGTTCAATCATATCTCTTATTCTACAGCTAATACATAATAATAGATTGGCTGACCACCACAGTGCACATCAACATCTATATCTGGATAAAGTTTTTCAACTTCCTGTGTAAAGGCATCCGCCTCTTCCTCAGTCACATCCTGTCCATAATACAGACTGATCAGTTCCGAATCATCATCTACAAGCTGTTCTAACATCTCCAGTGTAGTCTCTGCAATATCCTGTCCTACAGAAAGGATTCCTGCATCACCAATTCCCATAATGTCTCCCTGATGAATCTCTTTGTCATCAATGTGTGTATCACGGACTGCATAAGTAACCTGTCCGGTTTTCACATTCTTAATTTCATCAAGCATTGTCTCTTCGTTAGACTTTGCATCTGCATCCGGAACAAAGTTAATAATTGCTGTAATCCCCTGTGGAACAGTCTTTGTTGGGATTACAATGATTTCTTTATCTTCTACAAGGTCTTTTGCCTGATTTGCTGCAAGAATAATATTCTTGTTATTTGGAAGAATAAAAATTGTCTCTGCATTGACCTGATCAATGGCTTTTAACATATCATCTGTACTTGGGTTCATAGTCTGTCCACCCTCAATGATATAATCTGCTCCAAGTTCACGGAAGATTTCGTTCATTCCATCACCGATAGATACTGCAATAAATCCCATTGGCTTCTTCGGCTCTGCAGTCTTTTTAGCTTCTTCGGCTTCTGCCTGTTCTTTTGCAAGCTTCTCGGAATCACGAATCAGTTTTTCCCTATGCTCCTCACGCATATTATCTATTTTCATGCGTGATAACTGTCCATAAGTCAGTGCTTTCTGAATCGCAAGTCCTGGATCATTCGTGTGTACGTGGATCTTCACGATTTCATCATCTGCTACACATACGATAGAATCACCAATTGATGACAAGTATGCTTTCAGCTCATGCTCGTCGTTCTCTGTAAATTCCTTTTCGAGAAGAATGATAAACTCTGTACAGTAGCCAAATTTAATCTCTTTTTCTTCCTCGACGCCGACTTTTACTGCTGTACTATTTCCAGCAGCCGGTGCAATTGCGCTATAATCAATCTCTTTCCCAAGAAATGCATCATATGCTCCGCGGATAACTTCTAAGAGTCCCTGTCCACCAGAATCCACTACCCCTGCTTCTTTCAAAACCGGGAGCATCTCCGGCGTCTTCTGAAGGACTTCATCCGCATGCTCAATAACTGCCGGGATAAACTCCTCAAGATCTTCTGTCTCAAGAGCAAGCTCTGCTGCTTTATCTGCGATTCCACTTGCAACAGTAAGGATTGTTCCTTCCTTCGGCTTCATAACCGCCTTGTATGCTGTGTCTCTTGCTCTCTGGCAAGCTGCTGCAAGGGCTGCAGTGTCAATCTCTTTTTCATCACGGATCGACTTTGTAAACCCTCTTAAAAGCTGAGAAAGAATAACTCCCGAGTTACCTCTGGCTCCTCTTAAGGAACCGGAAGAAATTGCTTTTGCCAGGTTCTTCATATCAACATCTGCAAGCGCTGTCACTTCCTTAGCTGCTGACAGGATTGTCAAAGTCATATTAGTTCCCGTATCTCCATCCGGAACAGGGAATACATTCAGTTCGTTGATAAATTCTTTCTTTGCTTCTATATTCTGCGCGCCTGCAAGAAACATCTTCGCAAGCATATTTGCATCAATTGTCTTTGTAGCCACTTCTTATGTCCTCCTTGATTAATCAATGACGCGTACGCCCTCGATATAGATATTAATCTTATCTACCGGCATTCCGGAAAACTCTTCCACACGATACTTCACATTGCTGATCAGGTTATCCGTAACCGCTGAAATACTTACGCCATACGCAACAATGATATGAAAGCTCAAGCTTACATGGTTATCCTCAGAGATACGCACCTTAATTCCACGAGTCAGGCTCTCCTTTTTTAACAGATGAACCAGACCATCCTTCATATTCACTGCAGCCATTCCAACGATTCCAAAACACTCTACCGCTACAGTTCCTGCATATTTTGCTATCACTTCAGGATCAATCGTAATAATTCCGAGATCCGTGCTCATACAACCTTTCATATCCGATACCTCCATATCCGTATATTTAACATATGTATTATACTCTGTTTCATTATATATTACAAGGCAAAACAGGCATGTCCCGACTGTTCTGCCTGATCATCATTTTCACATGACTAAAAAAGGTCCACCGGACCTTTTTGTCGTATGCTTGGCAACGAAAAAAAGCCCAGATTCCATTTCTGGAATCTGAGCTTTTATACTATTATGCTCGCTCAACTTTGCCAGATTTCAAACAAGAAGTACAAACATACATTCTCTTTGTAGCTCCGTTCTCTGTCTTAACACGAACAGATTTTACATTAGATTTCCACATTTTTGGGGATTTTCTATGAGAGTGGCTTACGTTGTTTCCAAAGTGAGCACCCTTTTCACAAATAGCACATTTTGCCATGACTGCACCTCCTAACGCTCATAATAAGTCTTTTTCAGACTCGCAACAATAATATACTAGCAGATAATTCTCACAAAAGCAAGTATTATTTTCAAGATTTTTTCGACATTTTTCAATCAAGATTTATATTTGCCTTTTTTGTTATTTACAGCAAAACAAATTATATCCAGCCAGCAGGCATAGTATGACACACAGAACAGTTACAAATGTATTGGGCAAAAGCATGGCGATCACAAGTCCGATTGCTATTCCAAACAGCGCAAATCCCACTACCCGTTTCATTTTTTATCGACCCTTCTCTTATAATGTATCTTACTCTATTCTATGCTTCACACAGACCGGACATTACAGATAACTACTGTACATCTACGCTGTCAAGAATATCCTTCACATCATTCTCGTCAAGTTTTGAATCTTTACCTCCTGTAAATTTGTCGACCATGTCAGGCACCATATCAAGAATCTTTGTGATCGTATCCTGGTTCTTAATATTTACCAGTCTTGTGTGTCCATTCTGGATCACAAGAACTGCGCAAGGTGTCATCTTGCCGCCAACACCTCCGGCTCCTTTTTCTTTCTTGTCCGCATTAAACGCTCCGGCTCCAATTGCAAAAGATACATCCACCAGTGGAAGAATGATTGTGTCCCCGATATGGATTGCATCTCCTACTACTGTCTTCGATGAAACAACTCCATCAATTCCTGTGAACAATGCCTCCACAGTCCCTTTAAAATTATTATCTGCCATATAAAAATCCTCCTGTTATTTTATTTTAAAATTACGGATATCACGATAAGTCTGACGCACATTTCTATTCCAGATCAGTTTCCAGCCGCTCTGAACAAAATGCCACAGATAAATCTTTCCTTTTAAATATGCTGAACCTTTCAGCACCTGATGTTCAAAATCAGGTGTCACACTTATACATCCTCCAACAAATGGATATAGTACGCCAAACACTGCCAAAGCCTGTCCGGTATAATACGGATCATCAAATCCATAAATAATCCTCACATCTGCTTTTTTGGGCTTTAAATGTTTCATAAGCCTGAAAAGTTCTTTTTTACATTTGTGATATGCCCCTTTATGCACCTCATCTCGAAGAAATTCTTCCAACTTTTCTTTCTTTCCCGACAATGCTTTTATTTTATCACACAATTTTCCAAAAGTACATTTTATCTTCTGAATCCACGAAAGAATCCTCTGATAGAAGCTTCCATTCTTTTCACTGTCCACGGATTTTTCTTTTTCAGGAATTCCTTTTTCAGTTTTCCATTTTTCAGATTCCGGAGCATGCGCACTCTTTTGGCGTATCGTCTGCGACGTTGCCAGATTCTCTTCAGATTTTTCTGTAAATTTTTCAGGTTCATTCTTTTCAATCTTGTCTGTTTCTGTAATACTCTTCTCATGATTCGATTTCTCCTCTTCTTCTATTTCTGAAATCTCAGTTTTCTCCTCTTCTTCTATTCCAGAAATCTCAGCTTTCTCAGCTTGTTTCTGCAGCGTCTGTACCTCTTTCTGTTTCTTTCCGGCTCCTGTATTTCCTCTTTTTAGCCATGCAAATCTAAGCCGCCACTTCATTTTTCCATTCTTATACAAGATGTCCGCCCGAACAAGCTGCAAAAGCCAGGTAACTTGCACTTTTCCCTTCAGAGAATCCAGGTCACCATCACACCTTCCCTGTACCTCGTAATGAACCGGCACAAAAAGAAAAATAGCAATCAATAGCAATAGGATTCCCAGTATTACAGCGATTATTATGCCGATTATTTTTAATATCAAAATCAAAATATGTAGCATCGCATCTTAGCCTTCCTGTTCTCTTTCTAACAGATATGTGCGGATATCCGCCGCTCCTGTTTGTTCATACACTTTCCCGGCGATCTCTTCTACCAGCTCCAGAGCCGCCTCGTAACCTCTTACAATTCCTACAACAAAGAAATCATCATTTGGAAAATCCGGCTGAAGAAAAAGCGCTGCATTATAAATTTCAAGCTGATTCGACCCATGTTCCGGCAATACCAGTACATAGATATCTCTTTGAAGTTTTCCCGTATTCAGTCTTCTTATAATCTTTTCTTTTTTCTTTTTCAGGTCTTCACCCCAGTAAAGTCTGCGATAATATCTCATGTTATCTTTCCATTTTCTCAACTATTTACCAATTATTACCTGCACATATCACAGAATCTTCTTTATTGATAATATGCATCAAACACTTTTTTTGCAATATTAACTGCTTTTGCAGAACCGTCAGCCTGCTCAATGATCACACTGATCACAAGTTCCGGGTTGTCAACATTAGCAATTCCAACGAACCAGGAATGATCTTTTTCCTTATCTGAGCTATATTCTGCCGTTCCGGTCTTTCCTGCAGCCGTGTAGTTTTGTCCACCAAGTACAGATGCTGTTCCATAATCGGTAACAGCCGTCATATAATCTTTGAGCTGCGCCGCCTCTTTGGAAGTCATCAGATCTTTATATTTCTCCGGTTTTGTCTTCTCGATCACATTTCCTGCATTGTTGGTAACAGAATCTACCAGATATGGTTTCATCAATGTTCCGCCATTGGCAATTGCTGACGTGATCAAAGCCATATGATATGGGCTTACCTGTGTTTTTCCCTGTCCCATGGCAGTCATCATCCGCTCTGCCTCCGTGTCCGATGAAGTCAACGTAAACTGACTCTTGCTGTACGGCAGGACAGACGGAAGTTTCTTATTAAACAGAAGCTCTTGCGCAGTATCCTTGTAAGTGTCTGCATTCAGTGATCTTCCGATATTGGAAAATGAAGTATTACATGAATACGCAAGACTATCCCTCAAAGTCACCTGTCCGTGTACGTGTCCACCATAGCAATGAATTGTAACATCACCACTTTCAATAGAACCTGTACAGTTATAGGAATAGGAATCAAAATCTGCATTTTCACGCATGAACTCCAGTGTTGTTACAAGTTTAAACGTAGAACCAGGTGCGTACTGCCCCTGCGTTGCACGATTCAGAAGCACACTATCCTCACTTGTGCTGAGTTCATTCCAGTTTTGGCTGACTGTATTCGGATCAAAATCAGGTTTTGAAACCATAGCTAAAATCTTTCCTGTACTTGGATCCATAACAACTACTGCACCTTTATTAGAACCAAGTGCATCATAAGCTGCTTCCTGGAGATTTGTATCCAGTGTCGTTACTACATTATCTCCCTGGTTTTTCTTATCCTGGAATTCATTTTTTAATTTGTCTACAAAAAATGCATTGGAAGTCAGAAGTTCAAAGTTAGAAACAGACTCCAGACCAGATTTTCCCTGAGCAGTATAACCGACCACATGAGCAAATATATTATTGTACGGATATTCTCTTGTCTCTGTCCCATCTTCTGCCACATTTGTCTGAGCCAGCACATTTCCATTTCTGTCCAGAATCTTTCCGCGGATCACACGGTCCGCATAAGAATCCTGCCTCTTATTATAAGGGCTGCTGATGATATCTCTGCTTTTCACAACATTAAAATAAGAGATATAACCCATCATAGCAATAAACAGCGCTACAAAAATATATGTGACTCTAGCGAACTCTTTGTTGCGGGCGCGCTTTTTCTTTTCTCGGCGCTTGTCCTGCCGGTCTGCTTCTTTTCGCTCTCTGCGGGACATCTGCCGTTTTTCGCGCTCTCTTTTTAACCTCTCCTCTGCCTCTCTCTGCTCGTAACCTTTCCTTCTTTTTTCTTTCAAGATTCTCTTCCTCGTCTTCTCTTAAAATATAAAGTCCCTGAATAATTGCAAACATGATCAATGTACTGAGTATAGAACTTCCTCCGTAACTGACAAGCGGAAGTGTCACTCCAGTAGATGGAATGAATTTTGTTACTCCTCCAATATTCAAGAACACCTGAAAAATGTAACAAGTTCCAAGCCCCAGTGCTACCAGTTTATAAAACATATTGCGAAGCTGCATCGCAATGTTTAAAAACATTACATAACAACTAACACATACCAACGTCATGCATAATCCGAAAATCAGCCCCATCTCCTCGCAGATTGCAGAAAAGATAAAATCTGACGATGCAACAGGAATCGTATCTGGCTGTCCCTGGAACAGTCCCATACCGAACCAGCTTCCTGTTCCAATTGCAAATAAAGACTGTGCCACCTGATATCCGCTTCCGCTATATGAAGCAATCGGATCTTTCCAGGCGACCACACGGCTCCTAACGTGATTAAACAAGTAATAAGCCCCCACTGAAGCTACACTTCCGGCTCCTAGTCCTGCCAATACATATAAGGGCTGTCTGGTTGCCACATACAGCATAACCAAGTACACTACAAATATAATCAGTGCAGCTCCAAGATCCTTTGACGCAACCAAAATCAATACATGAAACGCTGCTAGTGCTGTCGTCACAACGATATCTTTAAATGCCATGGACTGTTTAAAACTGGAAGCCACAAAAAATACAAATACAATTTTCACAAGCTCAGACGGCTGAACGTTAATTCCTGCCACCTGAAAACCAAGCTTTGCTCCATAAGACACAGAACCAATTACAATGACAAGAGCCAGAGATACAATACCAATAATTGCATAAACCTTTCTCCATTCCGAAAGCTTTTTCACCTTTCGGATCACGACTGGTACTACCAGACTGATTGCCACACCACCTGCTGCAATAACGAACTGTTTTACTGCATTGGAATAACTTAGTCTCGTCAACATGATCATACCGATACATAATAGCATGCACATATTATTTACGACCAGCCTGGATACTCTCGGATAAATATTCGTATATAGTAATATAGTAGCTCCAAACAGTACTACCTGCATCAGATAAAATGCAAGAAGCTTGATATCCTCCTTTTCCAAGTACATGACCAAATATGCAATAATATGTATCATGAACATCAACACATTCTGTTGTCTCAAAAGACTCTTCTTTTTATCCGGATCTTGATATCCAAAAATACTGAAACACAAGAATGTGTATGAAGTCATCAATATGATCATCAGATATTTTGACAATTCAACAATAATGTTTACCAATTTTTCACCTACTTTACTCCCCGCTTAAAATGTCCTCTGGTAAAACTGATATTTGGCATCGGTATCTCTTTATCCTCCAGAAAAACATTTTTATAACTTTCTAAGATTTGTTCCATCTCCCGTTCTTTTTCTAATGTAAAATTCAGACGGATTCCAGATGGTTCCAGGCTCCTGATTTCATTTTTCTGATCCAAAAGAACAATCGGAGCTGAATTATATATTATATTATAACAGTATTTACAGTAATTTTTAACAGGAAATTTATTTCCAAGGCGATCTGTAATATATAACATACTATCTTTTCCAAGACAGTCCTCCGTCGTCCTTCTGATACAGTTCGCTGTAATCATTACAGGCTGATACCCGTAGACAATCAGATTACCTCCCGTAGACAGTTCACTAAGCTCCCGGAAATTCAATTCAATGGAAGACGTATACTGATCAATTCCAAGTTCTGACAATTCTTTTATTGCCCTGTTATTCCATCCGTACAAATTATAATCTGACAGAATCTCCCCTTTATATCCTTTTGATTTCATCCATTCTAAAGCTTCCCAGTTCCGAACAAGAACACCTTCATAATACTGGCTGATCTTCTCAAAATATACCTTGTAAATATTCATTGCTCTTTCCCTGAAAATGTATGGCATCGCCAGACAGATCTTTGATTCATGTTTTTTATCTCTCATGTTTAAGCGGTATTCTTCTAACATGTCGATAACTGTTTCATCAAATGCGATTGCATCAGATATAAAGATGCGATCAACATATTCCCTGGCTAAAGCCAGCTTTAACTGTTCCACTGTCTCTACTGAAATCTGAAACTCATAATTTCTTCTGCTATTTTCAAACTTATTATCAGACATGTCTTCTGCCTGAATCTCCGACCAGATCATATGCCGGCGATATTCTTCTGTAATCTGCACTTCCAGATCCGAGAGCGCTGCTCTACGTAGTTCATTCAGACTCTGCATCGGCAGAAACAGATTTCCAGACACATCGATATACACCTCTTCAAATACAAACGGAGTATTTCCGGTTTTCCGTATCTGCTTTTCGATCCGTTCTGCCGCAAGGGGTTGATTTTTTGCAGTCTGGACCATATCTCCTGTCACAGTTACCGTCATTTCCGGTCTGTCATGCAGCCATACAGTCAGTTCTGAGGCAGTGCCTTCTGCAAGATTTAGGGTTCCGTCAATTTTTTTCTGCAATATGTAATCCATTTTTTCTTTCTTCGGTTCCGTCTCTTTTCCGGGACGCTTCAAAGAAAGCATCTCTTTTCCGTTCTGCTTTCTGTAGTACCCATCACAGTACCCTCTTCGGCGGTAACAATTTTCCAGCTTTTCTTTGTCCTCCTTTGTGACATGAAACCCTTTTTTCCCTTTTTGCAGATAAATATCTGTATATTTCCGATACATCTGCGTCACCGTATATACATAATCCGGCTGTTTCATGCGCCCTTCAATCTTAAAAGAATCAATTCCGGCCTCAACAAGTTCGGGTATCATATCAATCGTACAAAGGTCTTTCAGGCTCATTAGATCCGCAGATTTTCGATTTTCAACTCGATATGGAAGTCTGCATGGCTGCGCACATTCCCCGCGGTTTCCACTCCGCCCGCCAATCATACTGCTCATTAAGCACTGTCCGGAATAGCAGTAACACAAAGCACCATGCACAAAACATTCTATCTCCAGACCAGTTGCATTTTTCATATTCTTAATTTCTTCCAGAGACAACTCTCTTGCCGGCACAATTCTCTCTGCTCCCATTCTCTGAAAAAGTTGTGCGCTCAGTGTTTGTGTCACAGTTGCCTGAGTACTTACATGAAGCGGAAGATCTGGAAATGCTTCCCGAATCAGGCGCATAGCCCCGATATCCTGCACAATCACTGCATCCAGCCCTTGTTCGTAATATGGGCGGAGATAATCTACAAGTTCTCCCAGTTCCTGCTCTTTCAATAACGTATTGACTGTCATATATAATTTACGTCCGTGCAGATGCACATAGTCAATTGCTTCCAACATGCGTTCCTCATTCAGATTATCCGCATGCGCCCTTGCCCCGAAACGGCTCCCCCCTATATATATCGCATCTGCTCCGGCACAGACCGCTGCTTCCAGGCATTCCCATGAACCCGCCGGCGCAAGTATCTCAACTTCTCTTTTCATTCTGATTTCGTCCTTAAATTAATTATTATTCAAAAATACCAGGATTCAGGAGTTTTTAATTCTCTGTCATTTTCTATGATTTTTCTGTCATTCTGGTATCTTTATCTTTAAAAAGGGCCGTCAATCCGACAGCCCCTCTCATATTCTAATTCTCTTTATTATTCTTAATCTCTGTCTCCAGTTGAACAATCTTCATCTGAAGTTCCTTGTTCTCTTCCTTTAACTTGTCCAATGCTTTATCCGCATTCTCTAATTTGATCTGTACAGATATCAGTTCATGCTTCAGATCATACATCTCTTTATCTTTTGCTTCAATATCACTTTCCAGTGTACCGCCCTGTTTTCGTGCTTTAAAATAATCATCCGCAATATTAAGTGCCAGCAGAACACTTCTTGTCTCTGCACTCTGCTTACGATATCCCTCACTACTGCTGCATTCGTCAATCTTATGATTCAAATATGTAGATACCTTCTGCAGATATTCTTCACTTTCAAATCCACTTAAAGTGAATACTTTTCCTCCAATTAAAACTTCTGTAAAATTCTTTGATGATGCCATAAAAGCCTCCCACAAACTCTGCTATTTCTTATGAATATAATTTATTATAAACTAAACTGTCATAAAAACCAACTATTTTTCATGATTTTGCTTCAAAATCCCTAAATGTGCATACGCAAGATCTGTCACGATCCGCCCTCTCGGTGTTCTCTGAATAAATCCATTCTTCAATAAATATGGCTCGTACACATCCTCTATTGTTCCTGAATCCTCACTCAAAGAAGCCGCCAGAGTATCCAGTCCAACAGGACCGCCATCAAATCTTTCTATGATCGTCATTAAAAGATTCCGGTCTGTCTGATCTAGTCCACACTTATCTACGTCAAGAAGATCCAGTGCATAATTCGCCACATCTTCTGTAATATATCCATCATACTTCACCTGAGCAAAATCTCTCACACGTTTCAAAAGACGATTTGCAAGTCTCGGCGTTCCCCTGGAACGTCTTGCAAGTGCAGTAGCTCCGGCATCATCTATCCCTACATCAAGAACCTTTGCTGACCGGGCAATAATTCTCTTAAGTTCTTCAACTGTATAAAACTCCAATCGGTGAATCACACCAAATCGGTCTCTGAGCGGTGCCGTCAGCATGCCGACACGAGTTGTTGCTCCCACCAATGTAAACTTCGGAAGATCCAGTCGAATGGATCTGGCACTTGCTCCCTTTCCAATCATAATATCTATCGCATAATCTTCCATAGCCGGATAAAGAACTTCTTCCACCTGACGATTCAAACGATGAATTTCATCTACAAAAAGTACATCTCCCTCCTGCAGATTATTGAGGATTGCTGCCATCTCACCCGGCTTTTCGATTGCCGGTCCAGATGTAATCTTAATATTCACATGCATCTCATTAGCAATAATTCCGGCCAGTGTTGTTTTACCAAGGCCTGGAGGGCCATAAAAAAGTACATGATCCAGGGCTTCCCCCCTCTCTTTTGCTGCAGTAATGTATACTTTTAAAATCTCTTTTGCTTTTTCCTGTCCAATATAATCATCTAAAAGCTGGGGCCTTAGGTGACTTTCAATCTTGACATCCTCTTCCAGATTCTCTGTTGTTATAATTCTCCTGCTCATATCTCTCCCCTTGCAGTAATCAGAACATGAACTTCAATGCTCGTTTCAGCAATTCTTCCACCTGCATATCTGGTGTGATTTCCACCTGTTTCACAGCTTTCAGTGCTTCTGTATTGCCATATCCCAATGCAACCAGCGCCTGAACCGCTTCGCTTTGAATCTCTCCTCCTGTTGACATCTGGGCTTTTAAAGCACCTTCTTCTGTTATTGTATGTTCCAGAGCATCTTCGATGCTCAACTTATCCTTAAGTTCCACAATCAACTTCTGCGCTGTTTTTTTCCCGATCCCAGGTGCGGATGAAATGGCTTTCACATCATCAGCCATAACTGCAAACCTCAGATCATCTGGTGACAATACCGACAGAATTGCCTGACCTCCTTTAGGCCCGATTCCACTGACTCCGATCAGTAACTTAAATACATTCAAATCATCTACTGTCAGAAACCCAAACAGCTGCATTGAATCTTCCTTGACATTCAAATAAGTATGTATCTTCACTTCACTTCCAACCGGTGGGAGCTTACTCATAGATTGCGCCGACATATAAATTCCATATCCTACGCCTCCTACATCTACAATTACTTTATCTTCATATTGAGCAGCCAGCTCACCTCGTATATATGATATCATAGTACCTCCTCTGCTCCTTCTACTCTAAAAACATAATATCGCTTATTCTCCTAAGCACCTGATCTGCAACAACACCGATCAAAAATCCCGTAATCAGTCCGGCAACAAGAAGCACCGGCATATAATATGACATTGCAAATGTCTCAACAACAATCATTGCAACAACCAGTTGTCCAATATTGTGACAGACACCGCCTGCAATACTGATTCCAATAACACTGAATCCTCCTGCCTTTTTCAAAAGTGCCATCACAGTTAAACTAAGTAATCCACCTGCCAGACTATACGCAATACTAAAATAATTTCCAAATAAAACACCGCTTAAAAGGACACGTACTATAGATAATACATACACTTCCCTAAGCGGTATCTTATAAAGTGCAATCACGATAATCAGATTAGCCAGCCCAAGCTTGACTCCCGGGATTCCAAACGAAATCGGAACAAGAGTTTCAATATAGCTAAAAATCAATGCAAGCGCTGTAAATACTCCAAAATATGCTACGCGGTTTTTCACTTTTATGTCTCCTCCTACTATATCAGGCCGCTCTTTCTTATTCTTTATCCGCTGTGGCACATAATGCTACTGCTTCACGGACACTAATTCTGAACTTTAATTACTTACCGCATCATACTGGCTGTTCTGATGGCTGTCAACTTCCACAACAATCTTATTCGGCAGGCAGATAATACTTTCTTTATTCTTAGAAACCGCTTTCTGCTTCACGCAGAGCTGATCCGGGCAATCCGCACGAATCATATCAGCTTCTCCATTCTTGATCTTCAAAACATTGCTTCCATTATTCAGCACGATTTCCTGATCATCTGCCAGACTATATACGCCTTCTATCTTTCCATTCACCTTTACAGTAATGTAATCTGCACTTTTCTCTCCAATAATCCTATGTAACAACACACACGATCCCGCCACTACCAGGATGATGATCATTAGTACAATATCTTTTTTCTTCAATCTATTTTTCATCTTGGCTACCTCTCTACGGATATTTTAGCACAGTACTTCTATCTACGCAACCACATGTTCGATTGTTTCTTTCACCAGAATCACTTTCTTAAACTCAAGGCAGCTAGTGTCAAGCGTCTGAAAGAACAATAGCATTGCATATCTCATATTTCATGTTATAATTACCATAGTTATAAATACTTGAAAATGGAGATTATTATGAAACTAAAACAAATGATTGCTGTTCTAAGTTCAGTTGCCATGCTCTTATGTGGCTGCAGTTCTGCGAATGCAAAAGACCAGACTTATTCCGACACACTTTACGATACAGTTGTAAAGGTCCAGATTCTGGATCCTGTAAACGAGAATGTCATGAGCGGATTAAAAAGTCTTTGTCAAAAATACAATACCATGTTTTCTATGTATGTAGAAGGCAGTGACATTTACAATATCAATCATGCCCAAGGCATGCCAGTAGCTGTTTCCTCTGATACTGCGACACTTATCAAAAAAGGTATCTACTACGGCGATTTATCCAATGGATCTTTTGATATCACGATTGGATCTGTTTCCCAATTATGGGATTTTACTTCTGGTTCCGGAACTGTTCCAGATGCAGATGCAATTGCCTCTGCGCTCAGTCACGTAAATTACAAAAATATCAGTGTATCTGATAACACCGTCCAGCTTTTGGATCCAAACGCTTCCATTGATGTAGGTGCTATTGCCAAAGGATATATTGCGGATCGTATCAAAGATTATCTGAAAAAAAATGGTGTAAAACATGCAGTCATAGATTTGGGGGGAAATATCTTTCTGCTCGGATCCAAGACCGACGGCTCCAAATATAACATCGGAATCCAGAAACCCTTTGGCGAGACCGGAGAACCGATCACTTCCATCAAAGTAGCAAATAAATCTGTTGTTACAACCGGGATTTACCAGCGTTACTTTGAGGCAGATGGGAAAATTTACCATCACATTCTTGATCCTCGCACCGGTTATCCATGTGAGAATACATTGTACAGTGATACAATCATTACTGATTCTTCCCTGACAGCTGATGCTCTGAGTACGGTATGTTATCTCATGGGATATGAAGCTGCCAACGATCTGATCGATCAGTTAGAAAATGTAGATGCATTGTTTATTACAAATGACAACGAAATTCACTACACAAAGAATTTTCTTCGATAATTCCGGCAAATACTGATTTCCATCTTTCAGATTTGTAAGAAGCTTTTAATAATATGGTACAGATTCAATAACACATTTCCATAATAATAACTCATTGGCGGGTTTCCGGGAAAATACCGGAGCATCCGCCAGATATAAAACAAAATCATCAATATTCCAAGCATGGCAAGAATTTTCCATGCTTTTTTTGTATCAGAAATTCCCAATATATATCTTCGTATTCCGAACCACAGAATAAAAATCATAAAAAGATATACAAATGGATGCATCTGCCAAGCTCCCGCAAAATCCAGATGCAAAAGACGTATAAGTGCTCTCGTCATGCCACAACCCGGACACGGAAGTCCGGTAATCAGCACAGCTGGACAGATTGTAATAAAAAATTTCCTAAGCAACACAAAATAGGCGAATACTGAAAGTATCGCCCATTTTGCATGTTTCACATCTTTAAAAAATATCGTTTTTCCAATTTTTAATCTTTGTTTCAGATTACGTTTTTTCTCCATCTTCCACTTTAATTCTTTCTAGAGAATAACTTTCTTCGGACATTTTGCCGCACATGCACCGCATCCGGTACATTTTTCCGGATCAATATGCGCAACATTATCCAGAACCTTAACAGCATCAAACTGGCATGCTTTTTCACACATCTTGCAGCCAATGCATCCAACTTTACATGCCTTCATGACATCTTTACCCTTGTCTTTAGAATTACATTTTACAAGATGTTTCATGTCATATGGCACAATCTCAATCAATTTACGAGGACACGCGGCAACACATTTTCCACAAGCTTTACAAGCTTCTTTATCAACCACAGCAACGCCATCAACAATGTGGATTGCATCAAACGGACAGGCTTTCACACACGTTCCTTCTCCAAGACATCCATATGTACAAGTCTTTGGCCCGCCATTCTGCATCATATTGACCATGACACAGTCACCAATTCCATGATATTCGTAATCTGTTGCTGCCTGCTCACATGTTCCACCACATTTTACGAATGCTACTTCATGGATCTGCTCGCCTGCAGACACTCCCATAATCTCACCAATCTTGGCTGCGACTGGTGCACCTCCGACCGGACAGCTTCCAACTTCCGCTTCTCCCTTTGCAATTGCTGCAGCAAGGCCGGAGCATCCGGCATATCCACAACCGCCACAGTTATTTCCCGGAAGCACTCCAAGAATTGCCTCTTCTCTCTCATCTACTTCAACCGCAAATTTCTTTCCGGCAAGTCCAAGGAATACACCAATGAACAAGCCAGTACCACCTACGATAACAGCAGCAATAATAACAGCTGTAATATTCATTGTCTATCCCTCCTATATCAGTCCTGAAAATCCACAGAACGCAATTGCCATAAGGCATGCTGTAAGCAAGACAATTGGCGTCCCCTGGAAGGACTCTGAAATATCATTGTACTCAATCTTCTCACGAATACCTGCCATAATTACGATTGCAATCAAAAATCCAACAGATGTTCCAACACCATTCACAACGCCTTCTAAAATTGTATAATCTTTCTGGACATTTGTAAGTGCTACACCAAGAACCGCACAGTTTGTTGTGATCAGTGGAAGATATACTCCAAGTGCCTGATAAAGTGATGGCATCGCTTTTTTCAGAAACATCTCAACAAACTGAACGAGTGCTGCAATAAATAATATAAATACAATCGTCTGCAGATATTCAAATCCTAATGGAACAAGAATAAATTTATAAATCAAACTTGTCAACAGGGAAGAAAGTGTAATAACAAACACAACTGCTCCTCCCATACCTGTAGCTGTCTCAACTTTTTTGGATACTCCAAGGAATGGACAAATTCCAAGAAACTGGCTGAGTACAACGTTATTTACAATAGCTGAACCGATTGCAATAATCAGTAATTCTGATAATGTCTTCATACTCTGCACTCCTCCTATTCTTCATCGCCTGTTGGAAATACTTTTCCGCTACATCCGGCACATCCGGCACAGTCTGAGCAGCATCCTTGAGGCTCTGCGATTTTCTTGCCTTTCTTTTCAGCATTTTTTCTGATTTTATTCATACCTGCAACCAAGAATGCAAGAACAAGGAATGCTCCTGGTGGCAGGATAAAGATTGTTACCGGGACATAACCGCCCTGTCCGGCTGCAAGATCTGCAAGCGGCAGAATCTGTTTTCCGAAAATCGCTCCTGTTCCGATGAACTCACGAACAATACCAATGCATGCAAGTCCAAATGTAAATCCAAGTCCCATACCAATTCCATCAAAGATAGAAGGAAGAACCGGGTTCTTGGAAGCATAGCTCTCAGCACGTCCAAGAATGATACAGTTTACTACAATCAGTGGAATGTAAAGTCCAAGTGCATCATAAAGACTCGGCACAAATCCTTCTAACAGGAACTGAACAATTGTTACAAATGAAGCAACAACTACAATGAACGCCGGCATTCTGACTGAATCCGGTATGATCTTACGTAGCATGGAAATCAACATATTGGAAAGGACCAGTACAACTGTTGTTGAAAGTCCCATACCAACTCCATTGATTGCAGATGTCGTAACCGCAAGTGTCGGACACATACCAAGCATCAGAACAAAAGTAGGGTTCTCTTTAATCAGTCCATTATAAACTCTTTCCGTACATTTATTCATCTTTAATTACCTCCCTGTCCAAATGCATTCTGATAATAGCCAAGGGCCGCATTGACAGCTCCGGTCACTGCTCTTGAAGTGATTGTCGCACCACTTAAAGCATCTATCTGCTCACCGTCTCCTCCATCTTTTGACACAGCAAACTTTGTCGGATTCTTTCCTACATACTGTTCATAGAAAGACGGTTCTTTTGCTTTCATACCAAGACCTGCAGTCTCACTGATAGAAAGGAAGGAAACACCTGTCACAGTACCATCAGACTGGATACCAACACTAACCTGAATATCTCCACCATATCCGTCCTTATCGGTTGTTGTGATGACATATCCTGTATCACCAACTGTACAGACTTCGTCAATAGTTGCATTAACACCAAGATCACTGATTGCCTGCTTTGCAGCCTTCTGATCTACATCTGTCTCTTTAAACTCATCAAGCTTTGCATCTGGAAATACAGCCTGCCAAGCTTCTTTTTTCGCCTTTTCCTGCGCCTGGGCGATTGGATTCAGAGTTATCTCATGAACGAGACCAAGTCCAAGTCCTGCAATCAAAGTGATAGCAGTCAGAATCAATGTGTTTTTCAAAATCTTATTCATTATTTCTCTCCTCCTTTACCAAATGGTTTTGGGAGAGTAACTCTCTCGATCAATGGTACAATTAAGTTACTGATAATGATTGCATAGGAAACTCCCTCTGCGGAACCGCCGAACAGACGGAAGAGTCCAGTCAGAATTCCAAGCAAGATTCCATATACGTATTGTCCCTTTGGCGTGATCGGACATGTTACATAATCCGTTGCCATGAACCATGCACCAAGCATCAGTCCACCGCCACACAGATGTGCTGTAATATACTGTGCATCAAAAAATCCTACAGCCGGATTCTGAAAATGTCCAAAAATACCAATAAAGATAACGAAGGTCACAATATATGTACCAGGGATACGAAGATCAATAATTCCCATTAAAATTAAGAAGATTGCTCCAATGATAATTGCAATCACTGAAGTCTCACCGATTGTTCCAGGAATTGTTCCGATCAGCATGTCCATAGAATTAACAGCTTTTCCTGACTTCAGAAGCGCCAGTGGTGTTGCTCCTGTTACTCCGTCATAGACGAATGTCGTCATCTGACTTGTAAAAGAAATCAAAAGGAAACATCTTGCTCCAAGTGCCGGGTTCATAAAGTTCTGTCCCAGACCTCCAAAAAGCTGTTTTACAATCAAGATACCAAATACACTTCCAAGTGCACCCATCCACCATGGTGCTGTAGGTGGCATATTAAGCCCCAGAAGCAGTCCTGTTACAACAGCACTGTAATCTCCGATTGTAATTTTTTTGTGCATTAATTTTTCATAAATATATTCTGTCAGTACTGCAGATGCTGTCGTACTGATGAGCATAATGAGCGCCGGAACTCCAAAATTATATATACCGAACGCAGATGCAGGCAGCAGTGCAATTACTACCATGAGCATAATCTTGCTGGTTGTCATATTATCACGGATATGTGGTGATGATGACATTTTTAATGTTTGATCGCTCACGTTGATTCACCTCTTATTCTTTCTTATTTCTTCTTGCGATTTGCAAGTGCTGTTTTTCTCATAGAACCGATTGCCTGCTTCAACTGACGCTTAGCCGGGCAGACATAACTACAAGATCCACATTCCATGCATTCCAGGCCTTCGTGTTTCGTAAATGCTTCTTCATCATGGTGTTCCGCATAATCTGCAAGTCTTGATGGAATCAGACGACTTGGACAGACCTCCACACATCTTCCACAATTAATACATGCTGTCGGCTCGTACTGTGCAACTTCATCCTTTGTGAAGCAGAGAATGGATGAAGAAGTCTTTGTTACCGGAACATCCACTGTAAACATAGAAAATCCCATCATCGGACCTCCGGAAATAATCTTCTCCGGATCAACCTTATAGCCTCCAGCTGCTTCAATCAATTCTGCCTGATTCATACCAAATGGCGCTTTGAAGTTGCCAGGTTCATGAACTGCATCTCCACTGACTGTTACAATTCTATCCATAGATGGCTCACCTTTTGCAACTGCACGGTAAATTGCTGAAATCGTAGCAACATTGTCTACAACACAACCAGCATCAGCCGGAAGCATTGATGAATTAATCGCACGTCCAGTTGTTGCATAAATGAGCTGACGTTCACCCCCCTGTGGGTACTTTGTCTGGAGTTTCAGCACTTCCATACGTGGCTCATCTTTTGTCAGTTCTTTTAATTTTTCAATACAGTCCGGTTTATTATCTTCTACTCCAAAAAGACCTTTTGCATTATCAAACAGTCGAAGAATTATCTTCATACCTTCTACTAACTCCTCGCCATGCTCCAAAATCTGTCTGTAATCTGCTGTAATATAAGGCTCACACTCCGCACAATTGGCAATGATATAATCAATCTTATCCGGTTCTTTTGGAGATAATTTTACCTTTGTTGGAAATCCAGCTCCACCCATACCGACAATTCCGGCATCTCCGATTGCATTCAGAATTTCTTCTTTTGACATCTCTGGCACTGCCTTTGGTGTACTGTACTCAACTTCCTCATACTCTCCGTCATTTTCAATCACAATGCTGTTGACTTTGGAGCCAGCCGGAGTGAAACGCGGTTCAATAACTTTTACGGTTCCAGAAACTGATGCGTAAATTGGCGCTGATACAAAACCACCGGCTTCCGCAATCATCTGTCCTCTAAGGACATGGTCACCTTTTGCCACAATCGGTACTGCCGGTGCACCGATATGCTGTGACATCGGATATACCAGATCACCTTTCGGCTGTACCTGGACAATTGCTTTATCTTTTGCCAGAGCTTTGCCGTCATTCGGATGAACTCCACCTTTAAATGTTAACAATGACATCCTTTTATCCTTCCTTCCTAATTTGTCTTTTTATACTATACTAGAAAATATCTGATTTTTCCAGTGTTAGCTTCGATTTTCTTGTACATTATGTAATACAGCTCGTTCTTTTATTAACAAAGTAAAGGGGCGAAAGTTCTACAACTTTCCGCCCCTTATTATTTGCATCTTATAATCTATTACTCAGCGTCAGCTGTCTCTTCATCAGCTGCCTCAAGAGCTTTCATGCTAAGGCTGATCTTCTTCTCTGCTTCATTCAGATCAACAATCTTAGCTGTTACTTCTTCTCCAACTTTCAGTACATCTGACGGTTTGTCAACATGTGCTTTTGAAATCTGAGATACATGAAGTAATGCATCTACTCCAGGCGCAAGTTCTACAAATGCACCGAAGTCTGTCATTCTTGCAACTTTACCTGTAATTACTGTTCCAACAGCATAATCTTCTGCAGCATTAGCCCATGGATTAGACTCTGGGAATTTCAGGCTAAGAGCAATCTTTGTATCGTGAATATCTTTTACAAGAACCTTTAACTCATCGCCAACTTTAAATACTTTCTTCGGATTCTCAACACGTCCCCAGGACATCTCTGAAATATGAAGAAGTCCGTCAACTCCACCAAGATCGATAAATGCACCAAAATCAGTAACATTCTTAACAACACCTTCTACTGTATCACCAACATGAAGCTTCTCAAACAGCTCTTTCTGTTTTTCAGCTTTCTCAGCAACAAGAAGCTGTCTTCTGTCACCGATTACACGGTTTCTTCTTGGATTGAACTCGCTGATCACAAATTCAATTTCCTGATCCTGATATTTGCTCAAATCTTTCTCATAAGTATCTGACACAAGGCTTGCAGGAATAAATACTCTTGCTTCATCAACTACTACACTGAGACCTCCGCCAAGGATCTGTGTAACAGGAGCTTTCAGAACTTCATGGTTCTCATAAGCCTCTTTTAATCTTTCATTACCTTTCTCGGCAGCTAATCTCTTATATGTCAGCAACACCTGTCCTTCTCCGTCGTTTACTTTCAGAACCTTCACTGTCATAGGGTCGCCTACGGATACCATAGTAGTAAGATCTGCATTGCTGTCGTTCGTGTACTCACTTCTTGTAATGATACCATCTGCTTTGTAACCAATATTTAAAACGATCTCATCTGGTTTAACATCGATGACAGTACCGTCTACTACCTCTCCGTTTCTAATTGTTTTTAAAGACTCTTCCAACATCTGTTCAAAAGTTAATTCTGACATTATTTTGAACCTCCTCAATTATTTTATTGGGCGTGGATGCCCCTGCTGTAATACCTACTGATTCCACGGACCTTAATTGATTAATATCCAAATCGTCAAGTGTCTGTATATAGTACGTATTCAAACATTCCTCTTTGCAGATTTCAAATAGCTTCTGAGTATTCGAACTACGTTTATCACCTATCACAACCATAGCATCTACTCTCGCTGCAATTTGACGGGCTTCAGTCTGCCTTTCTTTCGTCGCATTGCAAATCGTATTTAAAACAACTATATCATACCTCTTTTTCGAAATAATTTCAACTAATTCTTTGAATTTATTGTAGTTAAATGTCGTCTGGGCCACGATACATACTTTCTGATCTTTATCCGGCAATTCAAATCGTTCTGCATCTTCCTGTGTCTGCACCACCGTCACCTGTTCTCCTGCCCAGCCGCGGATTCCCTGCACCTCCGGATGCTCACCGTTTCCGACAATCACAATGTATGACCCCTCTGCGCTTTTTTCTGCAACGATCTTATGAATCTTCTTCACGAAAGGACACGTTGCATCCACACAGGTGATTCCACGTTCTTCCAGGATATCGTAGATATATTTCGCCACACCATGAGACCGTATCACTACCACATCCGCATCTGCCGTTTTCAGTTCTTCTTCATCATTCAGGACTTCTACACCGTGGCTTCTCAGATCCTTGATCACTTCTTCATTATGGATGATCGGTCCGTAGGTAAATATCTTCTCTCCCCGGTATTGTTCTATCTGTTGGTATACGGTATCTACCGCACGCTTCACTCCGAAGCAGAATCCTGCTGTCTTTGCAAGTTCGACATTCATATCATGCAATTCCTTTCTCTGCCAACTTCATCTATCTGCACAGATCTACGATCGTTTTCACCACTTCAGCGATCGTCATGTCCGAGCTGTCTACAAGAACCGCATCCTCCGCCTGCTTCAGCGGTGCGATCTCACGCGTCATATCTCTGCGGTCACGCTCTTCAATGTCATGTGCGATCTCTTCCAGATTACAGTCTTCCCCTTTTTCCTGCAGTTCCTGGTAACGTCTCTTAGCCCGCGTCTCAACGCTTGCCGTCAGATATACTTTCACATCCGCATGCGGAAGAACACAGGTTCCGATGTCTCTTCCGTCCATGATCACATTCTGTGTCTTTGCAAGATTCTGCTGCAATTCCAGCAGTTTCTTACGCACTTCCGGAATTGCGGAGGTTACAGATGCCATATTTCCCACCTCTTCATTCCTCAGACGTGATGAAATATCCTTTCCGTTCAGATATACATGCTGTACGGCATCTTCATATGCGATCGTCACTTCCGCATCCTTGCATGCTTCGATCACTTTCTCTGTCTCTTGCGGCTGGATCCCTTTATCCAGAAAATGAATCGCAAGACCTCTGTACATGGCTCCTGTATCTACGTAAATGTATCCTTTTTCCTTTGCTACAAGCTTCGCAATCGTGCTTTTTCCGGCACCTGCCGGTCCGTCTATCGCCACATTATATCCCATGGTATCTCTCCTCTGTTTTTATTTTCTATTTTATTCATCTGCGCTTTCTATTCCGCTTCCCGCCGCATACGCTGTAGACCAGGCGATCTGAAGGTTAAATCCACCCGTCACTGCATCCAGATCCAGAACCTCTCCGGCAAAATGTAATCCTTTCACAACTCTTGATTCCATCGTTCCCGGATCGACTTCTTTGATCTTGATTCCACCTTTTGTGATGATCGCTTCATTGTAATCTCTCAGACCTGTAAGCGTACACTCAAGATTCTTGATCAGTCTGACGAATCCCAGACGTTCTTCTTTTGTGATCACATTGACTTTCTTTTCCGGATCGATCCCGCTCAATTCGATCATAACCGGAATCAGTTTTGACGGGAACAGCTTGTGTACCGCATTCTTAAACTGACGGTTCTGATTCTCCTCAAATTCACGGAGCACCCTGTGATCCAGCTGCTCCTCTGAAAGCGCCGGTTTCAGATCGATCTTAAGCGTCAGTTCTTTTGCTTTCAGTTTCTTTCCGACATAACTGCTCGCACTTAAGATCAGCGGTCCGCTCACACCATAATGCGTAAATAACATTTCTCCGAAATCGTCGTACAGCTTTTTCTTTCCGTCACAGATCGTCACATTAACATTCCGAAGAGAAAGCCCCTGCAGTTCAGGCACCCAGTCCTCTTTGCATTCCATCGGTACCAGCGCCGGCATACATTCCGTCACGGTATGACCGAGGCTTTCTGCAAAGCGGAAGCCATCACCGGTGGATCCGGTTGACTGATAAGATAATCCGCCCGTTGCCACGATACATGCATCTGCACAGACCTGCGTCTGGTCTCCCAGTATTACTTTTTCAAAATGTCCGCCTTTTTCCACTATTTTTTTTACTGCCGTGCGCAGATGCACTTCCACGCCCAGACGGTCCATCTCCCGTTCCAGACCACGGATGACATCCGAAGAACGATCCGACACCGGAAATACACGGTCTCCACGTTCAATCTTCACCGGCACATTGATCCGCCCAAAGAAATCGATCACCTGCTGATTCGTGTATCCGTAAAAACTGCTGTATAAGAACTTTGCATTTGTTCTGACTGCCTCAAATAATCCTTCCATATCGCAGGCATTGGTTATATTGCATCTTCCTTTTCCTGTAATATACAATTTTTTTCCAAGCTTTTCATTCTTCTCATATACTACAACCTGATGTCCGCATTCGGCTGCTGCGATAGAAGCGAACATTCCTGCCGCTCCTCCTCCAACGATAACTACTTTACTCATCTTCCATTATCCTTCTCTAGTTTTCCTTTTTCATTTCCGGAAAGTTCAACTCGATCCCCCACCATATTCAGTTCATCCTTACTGTACACCTGATATTCATCCCATATCTGTTCCAGTGTCTCAAGCGTTGTAATAACCTCTTTCTGCTTCTTCATACAGAGCGCTACGACCAGTGCATTGATCACACTCAAAGGTGCCACCAGTGAATCTACAATGGATGCCATATCGCTTCTTGCGATCAGGTTGCAGGAAGAATACAACGTCATCGGAGAATGTACACTGTCTGTCAGTGTGATCACCGTAGCTTTCCGATTGCTTGCAAATTCCAGTGCTTTCAAAGTACGCATGGAATATCTCGGAAAACTGATCCCTATCACCACATCATCTTCACTGACACGGATCAGTTGTTCAAAAATCTCGCTGGAACTGTTCGTATTGACCGCCGTTACGTTCTCGCAGATCAGATTCAGATAAAAGCTTAGGAAGCTTGCGAGCGGCGAGCAGCTTCTGATTCCGATCACATAAATCCGTTTTGCTTTTAAGATCGTATCTACCGCCATTTCAAACGCCTCATGGTCAATTGCTTCCATCGTAAGCTTGATCTTCTCAATATCCGAATGCAGAACCGAAGCAAGGATCTCCCCCTGGCTGATCCGCCCATACGTCACTTCCATACGCTGGATGGAATTCAGCTTCATCCGCACCAGTTCTCCCAAAGCCTTCTGGAACTCCGGATATCCGTCATATCCAAGGGCAGTTGCAAATCTCACAACTGTCGATTCACTGACACCAACCTCTTCCCCCATCTTCGCAGCCGTCAAAAAAGCCGCTTTATCATAATCCTCACGGATAAAATCCGCCAGTTTTTTCTGTCCTTTGCTGAATTTCTGATATCTTTCATCGATCATCTTCAGCAATTCATTTTTTACGCTCATGCGATGTACCTCTTTTTCAAACAATGGTTTTATTATATAGCTTTGTGGGGGAATAGTCAATCGGATGTCGGGTGTATGGGGACGGGAGATGTGGAGGTTTGGGTGGATGGGCGCTTATGGACGGGAAGAAGATGTAACAAAGAAAGCTTGGGTAAAATCAGGCACCGAATACATTCGGCGAGAAATCTGATGATTTCTCACCTCAGGTATTCTTTCAAGCTGTGCCTGTAGCACAGCTCGAATCCTGATTTTACCCAAACTTTCTTTTAACATCTTCTACTCCCGCCAACGGATGCCCATCCACCCAAACCTCCACATCTCCCTCAGCCACACGCTCCGACAACCGAAAGCGACTTTACTGTTACCACCAAGCTATTGGGGCTCCGCCGGAAAACGTTTTTCATCTCGCTTTTTCCACTACTTTCTGAGAAGCCACACCCCCCGCTATCCTCCGCATATTTTCGCGAACAGTCAAGTGTAGAAGTTCCTGGTTCAATGCATTCGCAGGGTGCTTTGCAAGGCGTTGGCAGAAAATAAGACCGTAAAATAAGATTTGGGATGTGCTACAAGCACATCCCAAAAGAATACCTGAGGCGGAAAATCATCAGGATTTTCCGTCCGAATGTATTCGGTTCTTATTTTACGGTCTCATTTTCCGCCTACGGATTGCAAGCACCCGAAGTCGCATTGGACCAGGCACTTCTACACTTGACGTCCCCGAAAACCTATACAGGATAACTACCGTTTTCCGTATCCGCTACTGTCGCATCCACCTTTGTCTGCTGTGCTTCTCTATACTTGAAGAAGTCTACAGCAACCTGTGGGAACAGTGCGTAAGACAGTACATCTTCATCCTGCTGGATCCACTGTTCGCATTCTTTGCGGAGTGTATCTAATTCGTCCGGAATCAGGTCTGCAGGACGGCATGTGATGATCTCAGGATCGTCTCCAAGTACTTTCTTGATCACGTCTGGATTCATCGGTTTTACTGTCTGTCCGTATTTTCCACTTAAGAGGTCTTTTGTCTCTTTTGTAGCAACTTTGTAACGTTCTCCCATCAGTACGTTAAATACAGCCTGTGTACCAACGATCTGTGAGGAAGGTGTTACAAGTGGTGGTTCTCCAAGGTCTTTACGTACTCTTGGCACTTCTTCAAGTACATCGTAGAACTTGTCTTCAGCACCCTGCTCTTTTAACTGAGATGTCAGGTTAGAAAGCATTCCGCCTGGTACCTGATACAGAAGAGTCTTGATGTTAACACCAAGGTTCTTTGGATTAAGGAGTCCACTGTCAAGAGCCTCGTCACGGATCGGACGGAAGTAGTCAGCGATCTCTGCCAGAAGTTTCTGGTCTAATCCTGTATCATAAGGTGTTCCCTTGAATGTCTCAACCATAACTTCTGTTGCAGGCTGAGATGTTCCAAGTGCGAATGGTGAGATTGCGGTATCAATGACATCTACACCGGCCTCTACTGCTTTCATGTAAGTCATAGAAGCAACACCTGATGTGTAGTGTGTATGAAGCTGGATTGGAAGATCTACAGCTTCTTTCATTGCTCCGATCAGCTCTGTTGCCTTATACGGTGTCAGAAGACCAGCCATATCTTTGATACAGATAGAGTTTGCACCCATCTCTTCAATCTTCTTGGCAATGTCTACCCAGTAATCCAGTGTATAAGCATCACCTAAAGTGTAAGATAATGCGATCTGAGCTTCTACTTTTTCTTTGTTTGCAGCCTTAACTGCTGTCTTCAGGTTACGAAGATCATTTAAGCAGTCAAAGATACGGATGATGTCGATTCCGTTGGCAGCAGATTTCTGTACGAAATATTCTACCACATCATCTGCATATGGACGATATCCTAAGATGTTCTGTCCACGGAACAACATCTGAAGTTTTGTATTCTTGAATCCATCACGGAATTTACGAAGTCTTTCCCATGGATCTTCTTTTAAGAAACGAAGAGATGCATCGAATGTAGCTCCACCCCAGCACTCTACGGAATGATACCCAACCTTGTCCATTTTATCAACGATCGGGAGCATCTGCTCTGTTGTCATACGAGTTGCGATCAGAGACTGATGCGCATCACGCAGGATCGTTTCTGTAATCTCTACAGGTTTTTTTACTATATCTGCCATTTTCTTTCCTCCTAATTATATATCGCTTAAATTCCTACGCCAAAGATTGCCATGAATGTTCCGGCAGCTACGGCTGTACCGATAACACCCGCAACGTTTGGTCCCATAGCATGCATCAGAAGGAAGTTTGTCGGGTCTGCTTCAGCTCCGACCTTCTGTGATACTCTGGCTGCCATTGGAACTGCAGATACACCAGCAGAACCAATCAGTGGATTAACCTTACCATGTGTTGCAACACACATCAGTTTACCGAACAGTACACCTGCGGCTGTACCGAATGCGAATGCGATCAAACCAAGAATTACGATCTTGATCGTATCCATATTAAGGAATGCCTCAGCACTTGTTGTTGCTCCTACGGATGTTCCAAGCAGGATAACTACGATGTACATCATTGCATTGGAAGCTGTCTCTGTTAACTGTCTTACAACTCCAGACTCACGGAACAGGTTACCAAGCATTAACATACCAACCAGTGGTGCTGTTGTAGGAAGAATTACACACACAACGATCGTAACGATGACCGGGAATAAGATCTTCTCAAGCTTAGAAACAGGTCTTAACTGTTCCATCTTAATCTTACGTTCTTTTTCTGTTGTCAGAAGCTTCATGATCGGTGGCTGGATGATCGGCACCAGTGACATATAAGAATATGCCGCTACTGCGATTGGTCCAAGTAAAGCTGTCTGCTGTAACTTACCTGCAAGGAAGATAGAGGTAGGTCCATCAGCTCCACCAATGATTGAGATCGCTGCTGCCGCTTTGTCAGAGAATCCCATAGCCATCGCTCCAAGGTATGCTGCAAAGATACCGAACTGAGCAGAGGCACCAAGAAGGAAGCTCTTAGGGTTAGCGATCAGTGGTCCGAAGTCTGTCATCGCTCCTACACCCATGAAGATCAGGGAAGGGAGGATTGACCACTCATCCAGTTTATAGAAGTAGTAAAGCAGTCCGCCTGTTCCATTTGCCGCATCTTCCGCATGAAGCATGATGTCCGGATAAATGTTAACCAGTAACATACCGAATGCGATTGGAACAAGAAGCAGAGGCTCGAATCCGTGTCTGATTGCAAGATAAAGGAAAACACATGCAACCGCGATCATGACTACATTGCCCCATGTAAGACTGAAAAACGCCGTCTGATGCACGAGGTTTCCTAATGTTGTCGTTATATATTCCATTTTTTAACCTCCAGTCGTGTTAGATAAACACCATATAAATGATGTTAGTTCAATGTAGCAAGAACAGCGCCTGAATCAATTGCATCGCCTACTGCTACATCAATGCTTGCAACGGTTCCGTCTTCCGGTGCTACAACTGGAATCTCCATCTTCATAGCCTCGATGATGACAACTGCATCACCTTTCTTTACAGCCTGACCTACATTTGCTTCGATCTTGAATACTTTTCCGGCTGCTCCGGCTTTTACTTCGATGGATCCTGCTCCACCTGCAGGTGCTGCCTTTGGTGCTGCTGGTGCTGCCGCAGGAGCTGCCTTCGGTGCTGCTGCAGGTCTTGCAACCGGTGCTGCACCTGCTCCGT